>Ga0302267_10000011_pt1 | contig 218613 bp, 175 predicted proteins | sample III_Bog_E1_3_FD_194555 | JGI IMG/M metagenome (GOLD analysis project Ga0302267, IMG submission 194555) | Peat permafrost microbial communities from Stordalen Mire near Abisko, Sweden - III_Bog_E1_3 | ecosystem: Environmental > Terrestrial > Soil > Wetlands > Peat | place: Sweden: Abisko... | reverse complement strand
CAATGGCTACCGCAAAGTGCTGGTCAGTTTCGAGAAAACAGAGGCCAGCTACAAAGCGTTGCTCTACATCGCGGCCGCGTTGACTTGCTGGAGACAAACGATCACTATTTGCGGATAGGCTCTAAGTACCAGATGCCCACTGGGTTGACTGCTATGCGGTTGTTAGAAGAACGAACCACATTCAGGCTGCAGACAAATCCAGTTCCAAATAAGACAATTGAAAGCAACACCACAACTAGCGAACCACGCCCCGGTTTGACCAATTGCATCACCACGGCAAACGCGATGAAGCTAAGGCAGAAGATCGCGCATCCCGCCATAATTATCCGCAAAGATTCGGGAAACTTGAAAATCAAAGCATCATTCGGGGGTGGCAGGATTTGGCTCGCTGAATCATCACGCATGTTCACAGTCGGAATCTCCATCGTATTTCGTGAAGTTGCGAATCGCTCGCAAGAAAAAGTATTCTATTCCACAGGAATTAAGTAATCTCAAGAGAGATTGCGACTGACTATATCAGCAGCAAGGATATGCAGTCTACCCAGAAGTTATCTTCTGGGTAGCTTCTTTATTGAAAGGTGAAACACGGTTTTTCACTTCGCGCAAAACCGTCTTGAAACCTATCTGGGGCAAGCTGGCATTCTCAGGTGCAGATCTGCGCGCTATTGCTGTTCTCCGCCACTGATGATCTGGCGGAACTGGAATTGGCCGATGATGTTTTTGAGCGAGAGGGTCAGTTCGGATAAGTTCTGACAGGATGCGGTGGACTGCTGAACAGCTTCAACCGATTCGGCAGTAAGCTTGGCGATTTGGTCCACATTGGCGTTGATCTCTCGTGCCGCTCCGCCCTGCTGGCCCGACGCTTCGGAGATTCGGGCGATCATGCCGCCTACATCCTGTGCCGCCGCAATGATCCTCTCCAAAGATTCTCCTGCTTTGGAGGTTGTTTCCACCCCAGACTCCACTTGCACGGTGCCTGAGTTCATCTGGTGCACGGCCTGACTGGTTGCCGTTTGAATCTGTTGTGGTGTGAATGGGACTAATTTCGATAAGTTGCAACGAAAAGGAGAGGGAGCCGAAGCCCCCTCCCTTTTTAGTTACATTCATTCTCTTCAACCCGCGCCGCGCACTTGGGCGCGGACGAGCCGAAGGCAGTAAAAGTGCCAACGGCACCGCGGACGAGCCGAAGGCGGCTGCCGCACCGCAGGTGCTTAGTCGGCGTTGTAGTTGATGCTTTCCAGGCCGAGGAAGGTAGCGCCGGAGCCCAGTTCCTCTTCGATGCGGAGGAGTTGGTTGTACTTGGCGATACGGTCGGTGCGGCTGGCGGAGCCGGTCTTGATCTGGCCCACGCCGGTGGCCACGGCCAGGTCGGCGATGAAGGTGTCTTCGCTCTCACCGGAACGGTGCGACATGACCGCGGTGTAGCCATAACGGCGACCCAGGTCGATGGCGTCCAGCGTTTCGGTGATGGTGCCGATCTGGTTGAGCTTGATGAGGATGGAGTTGGCCGTACCCTCTTCGATGCCGCGCTGCAGACGGCGGGTGTTGGTGACAAAGAGATCGTCACCGACCAACTGAATGCGGCTGCCCATCTTTTCGGTCGCCAGCTTCCAGCCTGCCCAGTCATCCTCGGCCAGACCGTCTTCGAGCGAGACGATGGGGTACTGACGAGTCCAGTTGTCCCAGAAGGCAACCATCTCTTCGCTGCTCAGTTCGCGCTTGTCGCTCTTCTTGAAGATGTACTTGCCGGTTTCCTTGTTGTAGAACTCGCTGGAAGCGGGATCCAGAGCAATGGCGATCTGCGTGCCGGGCTTGTAGCCGGCGGCCTCGATGGCCTCCAGAACCAGCTCCACGGCTTCAGTGTTGGACTTCAGCGAGGGAGCAAAGCCGCCCTCATCGCCCACGGCGGTGTTGTAGCCCTTCTTCTTCAGCACGCCCTTGAGAGCATGGAAAGTCTCAGCACCCCAGCGCAGCGCGTCAGAGAAACGCTCCGCGCCGACCGGCATGATCATGAATTCCTGGAAGTCCACGTTGGAGTCGGCGTGTGCGCCGCCATTGAGGACGTTCATCATGGGTGTGGGCAGGATGTTGGCGTTGACGCCGCCCAGGTAGCGGTAGAGGGGAATCTCGAGGGTCTGTGCGGTGGCGCGGGCGGCGGCCATGGAGACGGCCAGGATGGCGTTGGCGCCCAGCTTGGCCTTGTTGGCAGTACCGTCCAGCTCGATCATGGTCTTGTCGAGCAGGCGCTGGTTGCTGGCGTCCATGCCTTCCAACTCGGGAGCGATGATGCTTTCCACGTTGGCAACGGCCTGCAGAACGCCCTTACCGAGGTAACGGCTCTTGTCACCGTCGCGCAGTTCCACGGCTTCGTGCTCGCCGGTGGAAGCGCCCGAGGGCACAATGGCGCGGCCCATAGCGCCGCTTTCTAGAATTACGTCAGCTTCCACGGTCGGATTGCCGCGCGAGTCGAGAACCTCGCGGGCGCGAATGGCAACAATCTCAGTCATGTTACTCCTCACAATGCGATGCATTAGCCGGTCATTCAGTTTCAGACGGCGATCCACGTTTAGAGCCTCTCCGCTAGCGCGCTCTGTATCGTTTCAAGAAGGCCTTGCACAAGGCAACGCCTCTCCGTCCAATTGCTAAAGGGATGGTGTACCGTAGGGGATTCTAACAAATTGGACCCTGCATTTGGGTGTAATGACGGTCACAGGAAGCCTGTTAGTTTCAGATGGGAAAGATGAAAAAAGTTGAATTCGGTGAGAGAGGTGCCTTGGTTGATTCTTGCCGAGCAAGGAACCTTGTCCCCGGATTGACTTTGATTCTCTCACCGTGGAGGCGTTCGGCGCGCTACTCTTACGGTGGCAAAGTGGGCGAAGTGCTGTTTTCTGCCTGCCCGGCGCAACTAAGCGGCCGGAATAGGGTTGTAGAAGATACAGAAACCGCACCGAAAATCGCAACTGAGGCAGATGCGGCTTTGACCGCCAAGGAGAATGGGATGAACCGGACGATTCTAGTATGCGGCCTGTTGGCCGGAGCCGCTGCCGCACTGGGCGCGCAGCAGACGACCGATTCCTACCAGGGAGTATCGCACCCTCCTTCGGATGACGAAATTGTAGTGACCAGCGACGCTCCGGCCAAGCCCGCGGCAGGCAAGGTGCAGCGTGCCGCAACTGGCACCACAGTGGCGCAGAGTCAGCCCAGTTCGGTCGATCCCTCGCGAAACTTCCCCGACCCCAGCGCCGACGACGATATTGTGCGGCCGGCGCAGGCGACACGAGATGCTTCTCAGCCGGCGCTGAGCGAACGCGCATATGCCGCTGACCCCGATGGCGATATCGTCCATCCCCGCACCCTGCGCCCCGGCGAACTGGGCGAGGGAACGACGATTCGTGTACGGCTGATGGACCGGCTCTCGACAGCTTCGACCGAGAAAGGTCAAAGCTTCCGCAGTCGGGTTGCTTCGGACGTGCTGCGCGACGGCGCGGTGCTGCTTCCCGCCGGGGCCGAGATTGATGGTCATGTGGTTGAAGTTTCAAGCGGTCACGTCGGCGGGGCTGGGGCCATGCGCCTGCGGCCGGAGACGGTGATTCTGCCCAATGGGACGCGCTATCAGTTGCATGCGGAAGTTTCTGGAACCCCGGGCTCCAATACCCGTGTGGGCAACGAAGGAGAGATCAAGCCCGACTCGCGCATCAAGCGCGACAGCGTTGAGGTGGGCGGTGCAGTAGGCGCGGGAGCAGTTACCGGCGCCATTGTGGCTGGCCCTGCCGGCGCTCTGACCGGAGGCCTGATCGGGGCCGGCGTGGTGACGGCCCACCTGCTCATCAGCCATCCCCAGGCCACCCTGGAGACCGGCACGGCGCTGCTCTTTACACTGACCGAGCCGCTGAGCATGGTTCCGGCGGTCAAGAGCGGCAACTGATTTTTCTGGGCTTTTGGTTGGAGGGGCAGAACGGAGATTGCCTGCGAGGACTGTGCCTCACTCAACGATTGGACTCGATACTTGTTTTTCTAAGTCGAACAAAAAACAGATCCTTTGAACGTGTTTGGCCCCAACCACCCCAGCGGGCAAAAATCGCCCGCCGGGGACCCCGGTCTCGTGCCAAACTGCGCTCCGGATGACAGCGTGTTTAGGATTTGATGTTTAGAGACAGAACCCTAGTGTTATTTGGACTTCTTTCGAAGGCTGTGGGAACCGCATCCCCGCGATCCGCGTATCATTCTCCGAACGCCCTTTTCGGCGTCAAAATGCCATGCAAACCTTTGCGGATACACTCGGCCAAGTCTTTCGCGCCATTCTGGCCAACAAGCTGCGCAGCTTCCTGACCATGTTCGGGATCGCCTGGGGCGTGGGCTCGTTGCTGGTGCTGGTAGGGCTGGGCGAGGGCTTCCGCGGCGGGATGCACAAGAATTTCGCCTCCCTGGGCAACGATGTGGTCATGATGTTCAATGGCACCATCCCCGCGCTGGCCAATCAGCACACCGGAATGCGTCCCTACGAGTTGACGCTGGGCGACGAGGAGGAGATGCGGCATCTGCCCGAACTGCGGGCGGTAACCAACGAACTCTCCCGCTCCGATCTGTACGAAGTCAGCCAGTGGAGCAACACTTCCGGCCATGTGACCGGCACGGAGCCCAACTACACAACGGTGCGCTTTATTCCCATGGAGTCGGGACGTTTTCTGGACGATGCCGACCTGCGCGAAAATCGCCGCGTGGTGGTGCTGGGGCAAAAGACCGCGGAGTTGCTCTTTCCCGGCCGTCCCATGCTGGATGAGACGATCACCATCAACGGCACGGCATTTACCGTCGTTGGCCAGGTGGCCAAGATTGGGCGCGGCAACAATACCTACGACGACCAGAAGATCTATATCCCCGTCACCACCATGCAGGAACTGTTTGCGCTCAAGGGCTTCAATATTCCTCGCGACGCGCTGACTTCGATCCAATACCAGCCGACCATACGGGGAGATTCGGCTGCCGCCGTGGCTGCCGTGCATCGGGTGATTGCCGAGCGTCACGGTTTCGATCCTTCGCTCCTCGATGCCTACAATGAGTGGGACTCCATCAAGGATGAGCAGATGGTGGACGCCATCTTTACCGCCATGGATGTCTTTTTGGGTGGGGTGGGCATTGTGACCCTGGGACTGGGCGCGGTGGGCATCATCAACATCATGCTGGTTTCAGTCACCGAGCGAACTTTTGAGATTGGCTTGCTCAAGGCACTGGGCGCTACCAAACGCACCATCTTGGCGCAGTTCTTCTGGGAGGGGCTGTTGCTGACCGGCATCAGTGGGCTTCTGGGCATAGCAGGTTCGGCGGCGCTGATGGCGGTGTTGCAGGCATTGCTGACGGACAAGATGCCGGGCTGGGATCCACCGCGGCTGGTGCCGTGGTCAGCGGCGCTGGCGTTGTCTTTGCTGACCCTGAGCGGGGTAGTGGCGGGATTGTATCCGGCCAGCAAGGCGGCGGCGATGGACCCGATTGAGGCGCTGCGACGCGAGTAGCTTTTGTAGGACACCTTCTAGCTGCTAGCCGCTAGCTTCCAGCGGAGGCGGGTTCAGTTCAGCTGCTGGCTTTTAGCCGCTAGCTTCTAGCTGAGGCGGGTTCAGATTTGTCTGGAGATTTGAAAGTTCTATGGATATAACGGCATATTTGAGCTGAAAAATCGGACTGAAACTGTGAGGCATCCGCCAATGTTTGAGGTTTTTTCAAGAACATTTCTCAGGGGCTAAAGCCCAATGATTTCGCGACTTGTTCGGCAAAGCTGAAGCCGTTCCCTTTCAAAGACTGCTTGATCGGAAGTTTCATGAACCATCCTTTAGCTAGCAGCTAGAAGCTGGATCAAAACCAACCTTTAGCTAGAGGCTAGAAGCTAATGGCTAGAAGCTGAATCAAAACCATCCTTTAGCTAGCAGCTAGAAGCTAGCGGCTAGAAGCTAATGGTCGGAAGCTAGGAGCTAGAAATGTTGAGAGACATCTTCGGCCAAGCCTGGGAGGCGATGGTCTATAACCGCCGCCGCACCGCCATCACCATGATCGGGATGGCCTGGGGCATCGCCACGGTGGTGCTCCTGCTGGCCTATGGAGCGGGGTTCAGCCGCGCTATTGAGCGGATCTTTGCCGAGTGGGGCACCAATACCATCGGTTTTTTCCCGGGACGAACCAGCGAGCAGGCGGGCGGCGACAAGGCCGGCGTTAAAGTTCGGCTTACTCTCGACGATCTGGACCGCGTCTCCGCAGCGGTGCCGGGCATTACGCACATTTCGCCGACGGCTTATGCGAACGCGGCAGTGCAGAACGATCTGCATACCTATACCTGGACGGTAATCGGCTCCCGGCCCTCCTATCAGGACATCATCAAGCTGGATGTGGATCAGGGCCGCTTTTTCAACGGCGCGGAGGACCAGCAACGAGCCCATGTTTGCGTGCTTGGCTCCGAGGCCAAGACCAAGCTCTATTCAGGTGGTTGGGCGATAGGCGATACCATCCGGCTAAATGGCGTCATCTTCACCATCATTGGCGTGCTGCATCCCAAGATGCAGGAGAGCAATGACGACATCAACCGAACCGTCTATGTGCCCTTCAATACCATGAGCGACTTGAAGGACACCATGTACATTGACGGCGCATGGTTCAGCTACCATGGAGATAACGAACAGATCGAGAAGACCCTGCGCGAGACGCTTGCCGCTGCACACCACTTCCGCCCCACGGACCACAACGCAGTTCATGTCGCCAACCTGATGACCCAGTTGCACCAGTTTCAGATCCTTTCCATCGCCTTGCAGGTGCTGCTGTCGCTTGTAGGTGCGTTGACGCTGGGCATTGCCGGGATAGGCCTGATGAACATCATGCTGGTGGCGGTGCAGCAGCGCACCCGCGAGATCGGCATAGAGAAGGCGCTGGGCGCGCGCAAGCACCATATCCTGCTGCAGTTTCTCTCCGAGGCGTTTGTGATCACCGGAGTGGGCGGCGTATCGGGCATTGCGCTGGCCTATGCGGTCTCGCTGATGGTGGGACGCATCACCTTCTATAGCGCTTTGGCTAAAAATGCGCAGGAAGCCGATATTCGGCTGCTGATCTCGCCCAGTTCGGTGATTGTGGCCACAGTAATCCTGGCGATTATCGGGCTGGTCAGCGGGATGATTCCGGCGATTCGGGCGGCGAATCTGGATCCGATTGAGGCGTTGAGGTATGAGTGAAGCAGGGAACAGGGATCAGGGAACAGTAAGGTTTTTCGTCTTTTGTCGTGCGAAGACCAAAGCGACAATTCCAGCCATGAAATGAACCCACCTTCCCCTGTTCCCTGTTCCCTTATCCCTGTTCCCTCGTCTCACACCGGCGGCAGCCCATCCACTACGGGCACGCCGGGGGGCGGGGTGAAACGGAAGGTCAGGGCAGGGACGCGGGCATCGGGTTCTTCGTTGGTGAAGGCGAAGCGGGTCAGTGCGCCATCGACCTCTTCGATCTCGATGCCGTGGATCACGCCTTCGGCGGTCACCGTCAGCGTGATGCGACGGACCCGCTCTTCCTGACCCTTGGGTTGGCCACCCAGAGCGAACTCACCATTGGCCACAGGATGGATCGTCAGGTTGTTGAATTCCTTTTCGATGGCCGTATGGCCCAGCAGAAAGCGCAGCGGAGAGCGCAGGTCGTCGAGCTTTTTGGCGGGAATGCGCTGCACCTGCGGATCGCCTTTGGTGTAAAACCATGCGAATTCGCCATCGATCAGAAAGAGCTTGCCGGCGGGCTGTGTGTAATCCCAGCGCATGCGGCCGGGCTTGACCAGCATGACGGTGCCGCTCTCGGTGCGGCGAATGCCCAGACCTTCGTAGCTCTCTACAAAGCCGGCTTTGAGCGAGTGTTGGGGGTTGTAGTGGCGATCGACCTTTTGCGCCAGAGCGTGCGCGGGGTCTTGAACCGTCGCAGAGTCCTTCGCGGACGGCGAATGCTTTTGGGCATTCAGGCTGACAGCGCAAAGAGCGGCGGCCAACAGAAGCTGGCCGCCGCGGATGAGGAATCGATTCATGGCTATTGCAGGTTCTGCGTGCAGTTGTTGCCGCCCGCGGCGTCGTACTTGATGGAACCGAACTGGTCGGCGCAGAAGGCGCGATCGCCGGTCTGGCCCACTGTGATCGGCGTGGCCGTGATCTGGTAGCCGGTGATCAGGTCGTTGCCATTCAGATTCTTCTTGGTGCAGTTGCCGATGGTGAAGAGATAGCCGGACTTGACGCCCGAGGTCAGATCGGCCTGGAGCAACTGCGAGGCGGCAGGGGTCGGCGGGCCGGACTTGGGATCGCCGCCGAGCGCGCTGAGGGTGCAGGCGTAGCCCAGAGTCGGGTAGGTGGACTCATACATGCTCTGTGCCTGCATGATGGCGCGCACCGACTGGATCGCCGAGGTGTCGTTGGCCTTCTTCTTCAATGCGCCGACGGTGGGAATGGCGATCAGCATCAGGATGGCGATGATGGCCATGACGATCAGCAATTCCATCAGCGTGAAGCCGTTGGGTTGGCGAGACTGGCCGTTCTTCAAGGGGCGAAGCGCACCGCGGCGGCCGCGGCAAAGCATAAGAGAGCAATTCATGGGATTCCCGTGCCTCGTGGAGCAGGCCAAGCACACAACCTGTTCGAAGAAAATGCTACAACGTATGGACGCAGTAGGGGAAGGGAACGTTTGAAAAGCAGGGAACAGGGAGTAGGGAACAGGGATCAGGGAAGGCGGGTTCATTTCATGGCTGGAATTGCCGCACTGCTCTTCAAACGACAAAGGATGAAAAACCTAACTGTTCCCTGTTCCCTGATCCCTGTTCCCTACTTCTAACACTCCAACCGGCTGCGCTCCAGCTTGATGCCGCTGATTCTGCCCAGCAACGTGACGGCGATGCGGCTGGGGTCGAAGAGGCGCTGAGCCATGGCTTGCACTTCTTCGGCCTGAACGGCGTCGACGCGGGCGATGACTTCCTCGACGGTGAAGAACTGCTGGAAGTACATCTCCTGGCGGGCCAGGTTGGCCATGCGCGAGTTGGAACTCTCCATGCCCATCAGCATGTTGCCGCGAATCTGGTCCTTGGCGTGGGTCAGCTCCTCGGGGGTGAGCAGCTCCTGCTTGAGCTTGGCGAATTCGGCCATGATCAGATCCACCACCTCCAGCATCTTGTTCGCGGCCGCTCCGGCGTAGACGCAGAGGGTGCCGGTGTCGCGGTAGGGGCTGAGGTCGGAGTAGATCGAATAGGCCATGCCGCGCTCCTCGCGGATGGTCTGGAAGAGCCGGGAACTCATGCCGCCACCGAGCACGGTGTTCAGAATCAGCGTGGCGTAGCGATTTTCGTCGGTGATGGGCGGCGCGGGGACGCCCAGGCAGATCTGCACCTGCTCCAGTGACTTTTTATTGCGCAGCACGATGCGGGCGCTGGTCAGCGGGGCGACGATCTCGTTGAGCGAGTCGCCGTCGGGCAGTCCGGAGAACTTGGCGGCAATGGCCGCGGTGAAGGCGTCGTGGTCCAGATCGCCGGCGGCGGACAAAATCATATTGCCGCCCCGGAAGCGGGAGCCGTGATAGTCGAAGAGGCTCTGCTGATCGAGGCGGCCGACGGTGTCGGTGGTGCCCAGAATCGGCTTGCCGAGGGGGTGGTCTTTCCAGAAGGCCTGGGTAAAGAGCTCATGGACCAGCACATCGGGGTTGTCTTCGTCGATCTTGATCTCTTCGAGAATGACGTCGCGCTCGCGCTCGATGTCAGGCGCGGCAAAGACCGGGTTGAGCACCAGGTCGGCCAGCACGTCGAGGGCGATGGGCACGTGGTCGGAGAGGGATTTGACGTTGAAGCAGATGGTCTCTTTGCCGGTGAAGGCGTCGAGGTTGCCGCCGATCGAGTCCATCTCGCGGGCGATATGCTGCGCGGAGCGGGAGCGGGTTCCCTTGAAGAGCATGTGTTCGACAAAGTGGGAGATGCCGTTGGTTTCAGCCGGTTCGCAACGGGAGCCGGACTTGGTCCACACACCCATGGCTACGGAACGCAGGTGTTCCATGCGTTCGGTCAGGACGATCAGGCCGTTGGGCAATACGGTGCGGCGAAGGTTTCGCTCAGTGGTCATTGTCATGTGTCGAATTCGATTGTAGGCGAATTCGGGGTGAGCTGCTGCGCGGGAGCGGGAAATGCTCTATGCTGAGCCTGAGATGACTCCGAAACTTCCCCAATCTGATGCTAAGTACGCCGCCCCAGTACACCCGACTCAATTGATTGATGCCGACAGCCTGAATGTTTTGCCGAACGAAGCTGTGGCTGGGGCAAAACTGCCGCTTTTTGGCCTGGACGCCGAGGGGCTGGCGGCGCGTATGAAGGCCGCAGGAGAGCCCGCGTGGCGCGGCAAGCAGTTGACTGAGGCCCTGTATCGCCAGTGGATTGCCGATCTCTCCGAGGTTTCCACTCTGCCCAGGGCGCTGCGCCAGCGGCTTGCTGAATCCGGCTGGAGGATGGGGCGTCCGGGGATCGCGCAGGTCTTTCAGTCGGTGGATGGGACGGAGCGGTACCTGATCGAGTGCCGGGGCGGTGAGACGAGCCAGACCGTGGAGGCAGTGTGGATGCCGGAGGGCGACGGCGGGGAAGCGGGCGATGGGAGCGAACAGGTTGCGGAGGAAGAGCAGAGTCTTCGCGGCGATCTGCTGAATATGGATGACGTACAAAACGCAGGTCCTTCGACTGCGTTGGACGCAAAGAACGCGATCAACTCCGCTCAGGATGACAGTGTTTTTGGATTTTCTGGAACTTGGGATGAGCCGCGCGAAGCGGGTATACAGCCCGAAGGGCGGCGGCGACAAAGGGCGACGATCTGCGTTTCCAGCCAGGTGGGCTGCGCGGTGAATTGTGCGTTCTGCCTGACGGCGCGGCTGGGGCTGCAACGCAATCTGACGGCGGGTGAGATTGCCGGGCAGGTGGTGGCGATCTTCGAGCGTCAGGGCGTGGTTGTGGGCCGCGACCGGCTCAATCTGGTCTTTATGGGGATGGGCGAGCCGTTTCTGAACTACGATCCCTTCATGGCCGCGGTACGGCTGCTGGTGCGCGAGGTAGGGCTGAGCCCGCAGCGCATGACGGTTTCAACTTCGGGGATCGTTCCGGGCATCGAACGCTTTGCCCAGGAACCGCTGGATGTGCGTCCCAAACTGGCTATCAGCCTCAATGCGCCCAACGACAGCATCCGCACGGAGATCATGCCCATCAACAGCAAGTGGCCGATTGAGGTGCTGCTGGAGGCGGTGAAGAAGGTTCCGCTGCGCCCGCGCGAGCGCATCACCTTCGAGTATGTGCTGCTGGGTGGCGTTACCGATCAGCCCGCCCACGCCGCCGAAGTGGCACGACTGCTGCGGCGCGCCAACTTCCCACTGAAGGTCAACTTGATCGCCTGGAACACGGGGCCGGAGATGGCCTTTAAGCCGACACAGCCTGAGGCCGTGGAGCGCTTTCGGCAGACGCTCATGGACGCGGGGATTCCCGCTTACCTGCGCAAGCCCAGAGGACGGGATATCTATGCTGCATGCGGGCAGTTGAAGAGGACGGTGGAGGGGTAAGGGATTCCCAACCAGGAGCAACAATAAGATTGTTCTGCAAGAGATGTTTTCACGGGAATTGAGCGTTGCTATACTGTGTTTATCCCGGAAGGGGTGGAAGCCCTCCCAGGGGTTTGGCTACTTGAAAAGTAGCGCCAGGACGAAGATGGCCAGCGCCATTACGAACCGCCAGTCAATGGCGATGGTAATGATCACTCGCATCCAGGACGATTTCTCATCCAATCGCCCTCACCTCCTTTGCGTTGGCACGGAAAGCGGGTCGCTTCAACGGCCCGCCCTCCGATGGCCCGATCTTTTGGACCAATCTTCGGCAGCCGCAGCTTCCACGCTCACAAAAGAGACGCAAACATCTTAATGCTATTTTTGCTCTGGTTGCGCGCCATTGCAGCCGGGAGAATACGTGCGCTCTGGCGACACGTCCCATTGACGACTGCGCGGATTGGAGCGGGGCAGCGATGGGGCTGCTGACAGAGCATTGCCGCGATACGGTGGGGTTTAGGAGGCGCGGACGGCGCGTTCGGCGACTCCGGCCTGACCCAGCGCAAGCAGGGCGTCGGAAACGCGATTGGCGGCGTGGCGGACGTAGCCGTCTTCAATGGCGAAGTCGCCGGCGATGCAGCGCACTCCCAGAGCTTCGATCCGGGCGATGTCGGCTTCGATGGGCGTTGCGCCCTCGGCGGCGTAGTTGGCCAGTGTGGAGGCGGAAAAGGGCGCGGTGTTGACCAGCGCGTAGTCGAAGATCGGCGCGCGGGCGTGTTCGTAGATCCGCTCGATATGCTCGGAAGCGGTCATGCCGCTGCTCTCGTTGGCCTCGGTCATCAGGTTGCAGATATAGACGCGGACGCCGCGTGCACTGGCCAGGGCGGCGGGTATGTCCTTTACCAGCAGGTTGGTGATCAGCGAGGTGTAGAGCGAGCCGGGGCCGATGGTGATTAGGTCGGCTTGGCGGATGGCCTCCAGGGTCTCGGGCAGGGACTCGGCATCCGGCGGATCGAGCATCAGTTCGGCGATGCGCAGCGGGCTGGCGTTGATCTCGGTTTCGCCACGGACCAGCGAGCCATCGCACATGCGCGCCGTCAGGGTGGCGTTGGAGGTGGTGGCAGGATAGATGCGGCCGCGGGCAGCCAAAATCTTGGACGAGAATTGAATGGCGTGCGCGAAGTCGCCGGTCAGTTCGGTCAGTGCGGCCACAAAGAGATTGCCGAAGCAGTGGCCCTCCAGGGCGTCACCGGAGCGGAAGCGATGGTCAAAGAGTTGGGCCAGCAGGTCTTCTTCTTCGCTGAGTGCAACCATGCAGTTGCGCAGGTCTCCGGGGGCCTGCATGTTGAAATCCTTGCGCAGGCGACCGGAAGAACCGCCGTCATCGGTGACTCCGACTATAGCGGTCAGATCGGAGATGGGGCTGGGTTTGTTTGTCGCTGCGCCGTGCGGTGCAACATGCCGGCGCAAGCCACGCAGCAGTGTAGAGAGCCCGGTGCCGCCGCCGATGGCCACAACGCGCAGTCCAGCCTGGACTGTATCGCTGGCCGGACTGCGCTCGACTTGCGGGCCCGTGCATGCGTCTTGAATCAACAAATCTTCCGCGATGGTTGCAGCGTTCAAAGGATTCCTTACGGAATCTCAGGATACAGCAACTCGGTGAAGCGGGGATCGTCGACCATGCTCTGGAAGTCGTTGTCGACGCGCGCCTGGAGGCGGTTCCTGGGGTTCAGTTCGATGGCCCGAGCCAGATTTTGCAGGCAGTCCTGGCTATGGCCGGTGATGGCGCCCAGCAATGCCAACCCGTAGTAGGCATAGTCGGCCTGGGGATAGCTGTCAAGAATGTTCTGAAACTGATCCCGCGCCTCCTCGTAGTAGCCCGTGTTCAGCTGCGAAACGGCGTAGTCGTAATGCTCCTCTGGAGTCAGGAAGCTCAACTGCGGCCTCTCCATTTGGCGCATGCAGGTCGTCATGTACATCTGACAACGTTCCTGGATCTCGGGTGGCGCCGTGTGCAACAGCTTCTCAAAGGCGGCCGAGGCCTTCTCGAACTTGCCCTGTTGCAGCAATTGCACGGCGGCCTGATAGTGCTGAAAGGCCGGTCCAGAGCCCGTGTGGGCGCTTCCACCAGGCTTGGGAGCCGGCGGGGGGGTCTTCTTGCGGGGGGGAGTTACGATTCTGGCCTCTTGCATCATGTTTTTGCCGGAAGTACGTGTTTTGATCTCTGAGTGCGAGTCTCTCACAGTTTGTTTGTTGCCATTAGAGCACGGTTGAGAGTATTGCGCGGCTCAGGCCCCTTTTATACCGATAACATCGAGTCACGTCAATGGGTCGCCCGACGGGACCGGTTTTTACGGGGAGTTTTACGCGTTGTTGGCGCGATAGATTGCGGGGTTCAACGAGGGGTCGTTGTACATCTTCAACTGGCGATAGAGCTTGAAGCGCCGGCTTCCGGCCAGAGTCTCCTCCCATAGCATTTGCAGGCAGCCAGCCAGATCGGCGCGTTGTTCTTCCAGAATGGCCAGTCGCTCACGGTTGCGCTCGGCGTGGCCCTGGGGGGCATCGCTGCGCTCCGCTTCTTCGCGGGTGTGGTAGATCTTGAGGGCCAGAATCGACAGTCGGTCGATGATCAGGCCGGGGGACTCGGAGTGCAAGGTCGCGGCGGGGTTGGGCAGTCCTTGCGGGGCTAGATGAATAAGCAGAGTGCGGTCCAGGTTCTCAGCCAGATCGTTGCGGCGCTGGTTGATACGGTCCACGCGGCGCTTCACGGCCGCCAACTCGGCGTCGCTGGCGTTGGGGATGCGGGCCTCGTCCTCGGTATGCCACAGTTCGCAGTTGGCGCGGTGTTGCAGGGCGACGGCGTCGAGCCACTCTTGCTGGCTGCAGGTCTGGCCGGATGGGTCTGACGTCGCGGTCTGGTGCCAGGCGAGGGTTTCCCCGTCCTGTAGAGCGATGATCTCGGATGCGGAAAGCATGGATGAAATCCTGAGGCCGGAGATGGACGGGCTTGCGGGAGAAATCGCAAAGCCAGCCTTGTTCGAACAACTTCAGAGTCTAAATGGCTGTTCCAGAGACAGACAAGGCGTGCTGATTGCCGGGTAGGCCAATCGAATTTGAAATTGAATTGCGGAGGTTCTCTTGATAAAGCAAGGTTTTCGGCAGTTTTGGGTGGGAGCAGGGGCATTCATGCCCCTGAAACCAAATTGCAAAGCAAACGGTTTCAGCCGCGGGCCTTTTTGTGCAAAGCAAATCAATACCCGCTCCTGAAGGCGGGTGCTTTAACTTTCAATATCAGGGGTGCAAATGCCCATGCCGCCCCGGTTGAGCCAAACAACGGGGCGCGATTGACTAATAATCCAAATCGGATTGGCCTGCATTCTGGAAAAATGCGTTCTGCCCGCCATTCGTCGGAGTACAGCGGTGCGGTCGCGGCACTACAGTAAAACCAGAGTCGATGTTTCCCGGAACCAAATCACTCAAGTCGGCGCGACCATCAGGGAGCGATGACCTGCTTGAATGCAAGTCTGGATATAGAAACTCTGGTTTTACTCTAGAATGGCAGACGGGAGAAGGTATGCAACAGAGTTGGCAGTTTCCGCATCGCCGGTGGAACCCCCTGCGACAGTCGTGGGTGATGGTGTCGCCGCATCGCACGCAACGTCCCTGGCAAGGGGAAGTGGGAGAGAAGGCTTTGCCTTCGGGGATCACCCATGATCCGCAGTGCTATTTATGCCCGGGCAACGAGCGGGCGGGTGGCGCGAGGAATCCGCAATATGAGGGTATTTTCACATTTGTAAACGATTACGCGGCGCTCCTGCCGGAGAGCCCAGCCCTTTCCGACGCTCCGGTATCGCCCCTGCTGGCTGCCGAGCCGGCTCGCGGACTGTGCAAGGTGCTCTGCTTCCATCCCGACCATAGCCTCACGCTGGCACGCATGCACCGCCCGGAGATTCGCGCCGTGGTCGATGCCTGGAGCCGTGAATATGAAGAACTGAGCGCGCTGGAGTGGATCGAGTACGTGCAGATCTTCGAGAACCGCGGAGCCATGATGGGGGCCAGCAACCCTCATCCACATGGCCAGATCTGGTCCACCGGCTTTGTGCCCGATGAACCAGCCGCTGAGACCAAAGCCCAGCGCGAACATCTGAGCAGCACCGGCTGCTGCCTGCTTTGCGACTACCTGGCCGCCGAACGGGCCGCCGGCGAGCGCATTGTTGTGGAGAATGAGCACTTCACGGCGCTGGTGCCATGGTGGGCGGTGTGGCCCTTCGAGGTGATGGTTTTGAGCCGGCGTCATCTGGGTGCGATGCCTGAACTGACGAGCGATGAGCGGGACGGACTGGCCGACATTCTGAAGCGTGTTGCCACGCGCTACGACAATCTCTTCGCAACCAGCTTTCCCTATACCATGGGCTTTCATCAGTCGCCGACGGACCAGGAAGAGCATCCCGAGTGGCACTTCCATGCCCATTTCTACCCCCCGTTGCTGCGTTCGGCGACGGTACGCAAGTTCATGGTGGGCTTTGAGATGCTGGGCATGCCGCAGCGCGACATTACCGCCGAAGGGGCTGCCTTGCGACTGCGCGAGTGCTCGGAGGAACACTTCTGGCCGCGTAGCTGAGGGCCTTGCCATCAAACAGCTAGCAGGACAACGCCCACGTTATCACGGGTGTTGTCCCGTTTTGCCGCAGTCCTGATCCTTCGACTTCGCTTGTCGCCCATCGATCAACTTCTCCCCGCGCCTTTTTTCTAGGCGCGGACCACGCGAAGCGGGCTGCCGCACCGCAGGTGCCCGCAGGTGGTGGAGGAGGGTACACTGGGAGGGCATGGTACGCGTAGCGATTGTCTGCAAGCCGAAGAGGGAAGAGCTGTTCCAGTTGCTGCCGGAGCTGATTGGCTGGCTGCGCCGGCACGGCTACGAGCCGGTGCTGGATCGCGAGGGCGGGCGCTATACCGACGCTGCTCCCGCAGTCGATTGCGCGGAGTTGCCATCGCGGGAACCGGCGCTGGTGATCGTGCTGGGCGGCGATGGAACGCTGCTGGCCGTGGCGCGGGCCTTTGCCGCCACTGGCACGCCAATCCTGAGCGTCAATCTGGGCAACCTGGGGTTTCTCACCGAGGTGCGACTCTCCGACCTCTACACCACGTTGGAGGGCTGGTGCGGCGACTGCCACACCCTCGACGCGCGGGCGCTGTTGCATGTGGAATTGTGGCGCAATGGAGAACTGGTTCACGGCTACGAGGCGTTGAACGAGGCGGTGATCTCCAAGGGCGATGTGGCCCGCATGGGCGAATTTGCCGTGGAACTGGATGGCAAGAGCGTGGCTACCTTCCGCGCCGACGGAGTGATTGTCTCCACGCCGACCGGCTCAACCGCGTATACGCTGGCCGCCAACGGCCCGATTCTGACTCCCGATGTGGACGCGCTGGTGGTGACGCCGATCTGCCCGCATCTGCTGACCCTGCGCCCCATTGTGATGCGTGGCGACGCGGCACTGACGGTTCGCATCGAAGGCGAATCGAACACCGCGCAGTTGACCGTCGATGGCCAGTTGGCCATCGAGCTGTCCATTGGCGACGAAGTGCGCTGTGGCCGCTCCATTCACACCGTTAACCTCGTCCGGCTCACCGAAAGCGGATTCTTCGAGGCGCTGAGGAGCAAGTTGAGCTGGGGAGAGCGATAAAGCAGGGAACAGGGAGTAGGGAACAGGGAACAGTAAGGCGTGTCTTCAAGTTAGCCGGTTTGGCAGAAACGAATACGCTCAACGGGTTGACTTTAAAAGATCAAAGGCAATGACAATCCTCGCCTGTTCCCTGTTCCCTGTTCCCTGTTCCCTGTTCCCTGTTCCCTGTTCCCTGTTCCCTACCGTCCAATCTCTCCCAACAACACCTTGGCCTTTGCGGCCAGGGTTTGCGCGCCGTCGATGTCGCCGCTGTCCAGTGCGGTTCGAGCCTGCTTGAGGAACTCGCGAATATGCGTGGCGGTCTTTTGCTCGGCGTCGTTGAGCGGCCGAGTGATGCCGTTCAGGCCGCGCTCGGTGGCGGCGATGGAGTTGGCCGTCTGGCTGCGCAGATCCGACGAATCGCCCGAGGAGAGCTGACCGATGGCGCTCACGCTGGCCCCATTGGAGGCTTGCTGGGTGTTCTTGTTGACCGGCTTCCTGTGACGGACTGGCGGCTTGGGCGGCGGCGTCTGTTCCGCAGGTTTGGAGTCTGCGCTGGATGCTGGGGTGGGCACGCTGATCTCCGGCGGCGGCAGATTGGTGGGCGAAGGCACCGGCTTGGGTAGGGAATCGTCGATGGGGGGCGCCAGGGGTTGCACCTGAGTCTGATTGGTCTTGTGCGAGCACGCCGCCAGCACCAGAGGCAACAGAAACGCAACACTTTTCCGAGGCAACTTCATTGCGTAAAGCCTTTCTTGTCTTCTAATCCAGCCGGTCTTTGGTAGCGGCGTCCATTCTCTATGGCCAGCAGCGGAATGCGCAGGACAAATTCTGCTCCATGACCTGCTATTGATTGTACTTCCACGCTGCCGTGGTGGAACTGAAGAATGCGATAGGTCATGGCCAGCCCGATTCCGCTGCCTTCGGCCTTGGTGGTGAAGTACAGATCGAAGATTTTTTCCTTGATCTCTTCCGGAATCCCCGCCCCCTGGTCGGCGATGCGAATCAGTGCGTTACCGTCCTCTACTTCGAGCGTTACTTGAAGGTTGCCGCCCTGCGGCATGGCCTGTGCGCCGTTCTGAATCACGTTGAGTGCAGCCTGTTTGAAGAGGTCGGCATCGATATTGGCCATGATCGGCTTTTTCGGCAGGTGGCTGATCAGGGTGACGTCGCGGGTAGAGAGTTCGGCGGCGGCAAGAGTCAGCACGTCGCCCAGCACCGCGCCCAGATCCTGCTCGTGGAGTTGCAGCTCGACGGGGCGGGTGAAGTCCACCAGCGTCTGCACAACCCGGTCGAGGCGGTGAATCTCCGACTCGATCACTTCCAGATGGCGCGCGGCCGGGGCGCAATTCTCGCCCAGCTTGGTCTTGAGCAACTCGATGTGGACGACGATGGCGTTGATGGGGTTTTTAACCTCGTGGCCCACGCCGGAGGTCAGCCGTCCGATCGCCGCCATGCGCCGGGAGAGTTCCAGCTCCGAGCCAATCTCGGCTACCGACTCCAGATCGTGGAGAGTGAGCAGCGCGCCCAACCCCTCGCGGGTGTCGTTGTCGTGGATGAACTCCAGCGAAGCCTGAATGCGGCGACCGGTTTCGGTGCGAATCTCCCGTTGCGCCAATGGCGTGCCGTTCTCGAAGGCTTGCAGCAGCGTCTGGCCGAGCAAAGTTGAGGTGTCGAAGATTTTTTCGGCGTGCAGGCCGAGCACCTTGCCGGTATCCAGATGCAGAAACCGGCGGGCCGCTTCGGAGACCAGCACGGCGCGGCCATCGCCGGTAAAGAGCACGATGCCGTCCTGCAAGCTGCTCAGGATCTGGTCAAGGTTGTCCTTGAGGGCGCTGAAGACCTCTTCGACGTTCTTCATGCGCTGGCCGATGATCTCGATCTTGTTGCTGACGCGGGTGGGCGTGTCCTGCTGCGCGCCCTTTTCTTCTTCACGGTCGGCCTCGCTGACGTTGCTGAGGTGGGTCCAGTAGTCCAATTGCAGGCTGATCTCTTCCAGCGGACGCAACGCCAGATTGCCCAGCAGGAAGGCGACGACCAGGGCCGCAACCAGGGCAAAGCCCATCAGGGTCAGGGCCTCGGCCAGCCAGGGAGTGTAGGCGGCGCGCAGCAGGGTGGTGCGCACACCTACATGCACGGTGGCAAAGGGTGCGCCGTTGCGCTCCAGCGGCACGGTGACGTCGAAGACGCGGGGACGGCCAAAGACCTCGATGGTCAGCATCAGCGGGCCGGCGTCGAGGAGTTGTTTGTAGTCGGGACGCGGAGGCAGCGGCTTGTCTTCGTTCTCGGGATTGGTGCTGAGCAGGGTGACATTCTGGCTATCGCCGATGTTGATGTCGTAGACGGTCAGCGAATAGCGGTTGACCGAGTCCACCACCGCCTGCAAGGCCGCGTCGTCCCGCACCGCCGTGGCAGTCAGATTGCGTAGTTGATCGGGATTGTTGGGATCGACCTTGCGGTCCTTGAGGCCGGCCTCCAGCGCCTGCGAGAGTGCAAAGCGGACCTGATTGGCCACCATGTGGTTGGTGTCGTAGGACTGCTGCACCGCTGTATGAAGCAGTTGGCTGACGTAGACCAGCGAGAGCATCCCGGCAATGAAAAAGACCAGGGTAGTGATGGCCAGCACGAGTTTGGTCTTCAGGCGCATCTTCACGCGGGCTGATCCTCGCGGCTGTATTCCTTGAGCTTGTTGTGCAGCGTCTTCAGGCTGATCGCCAAAATCTCGGCGGCGCGGGTCTTGTTCTGGCCGGTGGATTCCAGCGTGCGCAGGATCAGCAGCCGCTCGCCTTCGTCCACGGTGTTGCCCACATGAACCGGAACCAGGCTCGCGTCTGAAGCCTGAACAGCCAGACTTGCCCCTTTGGCAAAGCCGGGAGGCAGATGGCCGGCGTCGAGTGGAGCGCCATCGGGGCAGAGAATCACCGCCCGCTCGATGGTGTTGCGCAGCTCACGGGCGTTGCCCGGCCAGTTGTAGCTCAACATGCGATCGACCATGGAGGCGGCGACACCGCTGACCCGGCGGCTGTGTTTGCTGTTCATCTCTACCAGCATGGCTTCGGCCATCGCTGGCAAGTCGTCCAGATGCTCGCGCAGCGGCGGCAAAACGACGTTGAAGACATTGAGGCGATAGTAAAGATCAGAGCGCAAGTGCCCCTGCGCTACGGCCTGCTCAGGATCGCGATTGGTGGCGGCCAGTACGCGCACATTCACTTCCTGCTCGGTCCGCGCTCCAATCCTGCGGAACTTCCGTTCTTCCAGGACGCGCAGTAGTTTGGCTTGAGTAGCGGGCGGCATCTCGCCCAGTTCGTCGAGCAGCAGGGTTCCACCCGAAGCCAGTTCGAAGCAGCCGGCGCGGCGCTCGACTGCGCCGGTGAAGGCGCCTTTTTCGTGGCCGAAGAGCTCGCTCTCGATCAGTGTCTCGGGAATGGCGGCGCAATTAATGGCTACAAAAGGGCGTTGCTTGCGCGGGCTCAGATCGTGCAGGGTGCGGGCAACCAGCTCCTTGCCGGTTCCGCTCTCGCCGGTAATCAAAACGGAGACATTGGAAGGCGCGATCTGCTCGATCAGCCCGAAGATCTCGCGCATGGCCCGCGAATTGCCCACCATGGAGCCCAGCACGCCGCTCTCGCGCAGACGGCGGCGGGCCACTTCCAGCTCGATCTCGGTCTCGCGCTGCCGGGTGGCGTTGGCCAGAATGGTGCGCAGCCGTGTGGCGTCCACCGGCTTTTGCAGAAAGTCGTAGGCTCCCAGCTTCATGGCGTCCACCGCCAACTGGATGGAACCCATCGCCGTCAGCACCACTACGGCCACATTGCCGCCGGCGTCGGAGAGCTTGGTCAGCAGCTCCAGCCCGTCCATGCGCGGCATTTTGAGGTCGGTGACCACGATGGCCGGATCGAAGGCCAGCGCCTTCTCCCAGCCCTCGACGCCATCCCGCGCCGTCTCGGCGCGGTAGCCCCAGGCGGAGATCAACTCCGCCAGTCCCATCAGCGCGTGGGGTTCATCTTCGACAATCAGAACTTTGACGGGGTTGGGCATTGGCTATCCTTGCTGACTTAACCTTTCTATCATGCAGGGATGTGGTAGCACTGTGGCGGTGTGCTGTTTTGGAAATGTGCGGAAGTCTCTTGAAGGTCAGGCAAACATCGGGTGAGGAAGCGACACTCATGCACTTTTAGCAAAAGATTCAGGATTCATACTTTCCAGTCTCAGTAGCCTTTTGTCCACATCGAGCAGGTTCTTGACGTGTTCGAGCTGAAGAAGGACCACTTCTTGCCGACTGGCTGCCTCGGTTTTGGCTGCGGAGAACTGTATGTTTATATTCGATTCCAGATTGTCCATTCGTCTATTGAGTGCATCCATTTGAACGGCGACTGCCCGCAACTCCGGCGCCAGGAAATCCTGGACGATTTGCCGGACATCCTCAATCACACTCATGCCATGATTCTGGCTGAGGAGCTCTGGCCTGTCAACTGAAGAATATGCAGTGACATGCAGGGCTCCTCGTGCCGTTTAACCCGCCTTTTCCGTCAATTCTGCCCAGCGGGCGTAGAGCGTGTCGCTCTCGTGCTGTGCGGCATCCAACTCCTCCAGCGCCTTTTGCAGCGCTGCGGCGTTGCTGGCGATGGCCGGGTCTTCCACATGAGTGCGGGCGATGGCCAGACGCTCATCGGAGGCTTCCACCTTCTCTTCGATAACCGCAAACTCCCTAGCTTCATGGTAGGAGAGTTTTTTCTTGGATGAAGCGGAGTTAGCGTTGCAGGCGGGGATAGCCTTGGCCGCTTTTTGCGGCTGCGCGGCTTCTTCCTGCTCCACCATCCAGTCTTCCCACTGCGCGAAGTCGGCGAACTGGCCGTAGTGGCCCAGCCCGTCCAGGCCCAGCACGGTCGAAGCCACCCGGTTGAGCAGATAGCGGTCGTGGGTGACCAGCACCAGAGCGCCGGGGAAATCAAGCAGGTTCTCTTCCAGGATCTCCAGCGTGGGAATGTCCAGATCGTTGGTTGGCTCGTCGAGCATCAGCACGTCGGCCGGCTCCAGCATCAGCTTGGCGATCAGCACCCGCGCCCGTTCGCCGCCGCTCAGGTTGCGTACCGGTTGGTTGAGCTGTTCGCTGGTAAAGAGGAATCGCGCCGCCCAACTGGCTACGTGCACGGTGCGGCCCTGGTGAATCACCGAATCGCCTTCGGGAGCCAAAGCCCGGCGCAGGGTCAGGCTCTCGTCCAACTCGCGCATCTGGCTGAAGTAGACCAGCCGCAGCGTATCGGCGCGGCGAATGGAACCCTCCGTAGGCTGGATCTCGCCCTTGAGCAGGCGCAGCAGCGTGGATTTGCCGCTGCCGTTCGGTCCCACCAGCCCCACCTTGGTTCCGGCGGTGAGAACAAAATTCAAATCTTCAAAGAGGCGCCGTGGGCGCTTTTCCTCTTCTGGGGCATTGTCGGCAAAAACCGTAGGAACATCGTAGGCCACGCCCTCGAACTCCACCAGCCGCTTGGTCTTGCGCTGGCTGGCCTCGAAGTCGATTCCGGCGGAGTTGACCGTAGTGCGGGAGTTGACTTCGGCCAGTTGCTGAATCAGGTCGTTGGCGCTGTCGATGCGGGCTTTGGACTTGGTCGTCCGCGCCTTGGGGCCGCGGCGCAGCCACTCGATCTCCGTCTTGACCACGTTGCGCAGGCTCTCCTGCTGGCGGCTCTGCGACTCCAGATAGGCCTGCTTCTCTTCCAGAAAGCGGCTGAAGTTGCCTTTGACGCGCAGCAACCCTTCGGCAAAGATGCGGTTCAGCTCGATGATCTGGCTCGAAGTGGACTCCAGAAAGTAGCGATCGTGGCTGACGGTAACGACAGCGTAGGTCGCGTTGCGTAAAAGCTCTTCCAGCCATTCGATGCCGGCCAGATCCAGGTGGTTGGTGGGCTCGTCGAGCAGTAGCACGTCGGGCGCGGAGACCAGAGCCTCCGAGATAGCCAGCCGTTTGCGCCATCCGCCGGAAAGAGCGGCAGCCTTGGCCTCGAGGTCGGTAAAGCCGGCGCGGCCAGTGATCTCGCGCAGACGGCCTTCGCGCTCATTTTCCAGCACATGCGTGGCGGTCAGAGCGTTTTCCAGCACCTGGCGGATGGACAGATCCGCATCGAAGCGGGAGTCCTGCGGCACATAGGCGGCGCGGGCGCGCTTGCGCACCGCGACCTCGCCGGAGTCGGGCTCGACCTGCCCGGCCAGAACCGCCAGCAGCGTGGACTTGCCCGCGCCGTTGGGACCGATCAGGCCGATGCGGTCGCCTTCATCGACGGTGAAAGAGATGTTCTTAAACAGCGGCGTAGCGCCGAACTGCTTGCTGACGGATTGGGCATTCAGGATAGGGGGCATAGGGGAATCAGGGAACAGGGAGTAGGGAACTGGGAACAGTTGTCAGGGATCAGTTGTCAGTTTTCAGTGGACGGTGGATGCGGGGGCGGGTTTTCAGGCCTGCTTCAAGTATAGTTCGCCTTTGGATTTCGTGCGATTGCCCTTGGACCAGCCCGGTCCGAGAGCAAACCTGATTCATCAGGGCAATCGCATGAAGTATGGTTGGTTCCACGAAAGCAGATGCACCCCTCTCCGTGAGCCGGCAGACCACGAACATATTTTCTGCGCATATTGCCGTTTATTTTCTCTCCTCGGCGCACAATGCAATCAGGGGCATTTCTCGCGCTTGGGCGCAGGGAGCACAACCGATCTTTCTTCTCGTGACGCTTACCCCCTCCCCCCTATAAAATATTTAACTTATTGAAATGAAACGGTAGAGCGGATAAAACGCCTTCCTTGAGGAAACCCCTCTCTCGGATGCGTTTGCCCTGCCTGGTTCATCAAGGGGCCTGCGGCAAAGAGCCTGTTCGCCTATACTTGGCGGGTACAGTTTTTGTCGAAAAGAGGTTTTCGATGTCTTCAGCCGCCGTTGAATACGCCCGCCAGAACCACCCCCGCTTTCTTGAAGAACTGAAAGATCTGCTGCGCATTCCCTCCATCTCCACGCTGCCGGAGAACACGCAGGATTGCCGCCGCACCGCCGAAGCGCTGGCCGGCGAACTCACCCGCATCGGCATGGAGCACGTCCGGCTGATCGAGACCACGGGCCACCCGTTGGTCTATGCCGACTGGCTGCACGCCGCCGGCAAGCCCGCCGTGCTCTGTTACGGCCACTACGACGTGCAGCCCGTCGATCCCCTTGACGAGTGGCTCAGCCCGCCCTTCGAGCCCACCGAGCGCGATGGCAATCTTTACGCTCGTGGCGCGGTCGACGACAAGGGCCAGATGTTCATGCATGTGAAGGCCTTCGAGTCGCTTCTCGCTGCCGACGGCAAGCTGCCCATGAATGTGCGCGTGCTGCTGGAAGGCGAGGAAGAGGTTGGCGGCGAAGGCATTGCCGACTATGTAGCCACCAAACCGGCCGATTTGAAGGCCGACTTCGCCCTGGTCTCCGACACCGAGATGTTTGCTCCCGGCCTGCCCACTCTCTGCGTCGGCCTGCGCGGCATGATCTATACCGAGTTGGAGGTGCGCGGTGCTAAAACCGATCTGCACTCCGGCATGTACGGCGGCGCGGCTCCCAATCCCTTCTTTGCCCTGGCGCAGATCCTGGCCCAACTCAAGGACGAAGATGGGCACATCCTGATTCCCGGCTTTTATGACGGCATCATCCCGCCCAGCGAGGCGGAACTGGCTGCCTGGCGCAGTCTGCCCTTCGACGAGGAGCACTATCGCATCGCCGAAGTCGGCTCACGGGCGCTGGTGGGCGAACTCGGCTACAGCGTTCTGGAGCGCACCTGGGCCCGGCCCACGCTGGACGTGCACGGCATTCCCGGCGGCTTTACCGGTGCTGGAGCCAAAACGGTGATCCCCGCCCGCGCTCTGGCCAAGGTCTCGATGCGTCTGGTTCCCGGCATGACGCCGGCCAAATCCTTCGAACTTTACAAGCAGTTTGTGGAGCGCATCACCCCTGCGGGCGTTGACGTTGAGGTGCGGCTGATCCACGCGGGCGATCCCTGCCTGATTCCCACCGACAATCCCTACATTCAGGCGGCTACCCGCGCTTTGCGCGAGGTTTGGGGCGCGGAGACGGTCTTTATCCGCTCCGGCGGCTCGATCCCGATTGTCGGCGACTTCGACCGCCATCTGGGCCTGCCCAGTGTGATGATGGGTTTCGGACTGCCCGACGACAACATCCACGCACCCAACGAGAAGTTCTGCTTGAAGAACTACGCACTGGGCATCGAGTCTCTGATCCGCTTCCTCGAAGAGGCCAGCCTCTAATGGAACAGGCCGCTGGTTTCGTTCTGGCTGGCGGCCGTTCCAGCCGCATGGGCGTGGAGAAGGCGCTGGTTGGCTTTCGCGGCGAGTCAATGATCGTTCACGCCCTGCGCACGCTGCGTGAAGCGGGTTTGTCGGCCTCCATTGCCGGGGCGCGGACCTCGCTGGAGCAATTTGCCCCCGTAGTTCCCGACGCTCAACCGGATCTTGGCCCTCTGGGCGGTATCTGCGCGGCGCTTGCTTCGACGGAAGCTCGTCGGGCCGTCTTTCTACCTGTCGATCTGCCTCTGCTGCCTGCCTCGCTGCTGGTTGCTCTTCTGGAAGAAGCCGCGCCGGTCGTAGTGGTCGAAGTAGATGGCTTTGTCCAGACCTTTCCTGCCGTCGTGGCTCGAGCAACTTTGCCGGGTCTGCTGGCCGAACTGGAAGCCGGCCGTGGCGGCTGTTTTTCTGCCTTTCAGGCTGCCGCCGCAAGCTTGGGTCAGTCGGTACGGGTTCTGTCGCTGGTGGATCTGGTGAAACAGAAAAGACTGGTCCATCCGCGAGGTCTGCCGCTGGAGAGCTGGTTTTTGAATCTCAATCGTCCCGACGATCTGCACCGCGCGGAAGCGTGTCTTGGGAGCCTTGAGCGAATCTGAATGAGCGAATCCCCTTTCCCTCAGAGGGCTTTGTCCGAATAGCGCCCGAAATGGTCTTTTTGCTCGAAATCTCAGGAAACGCGCCCCAAGAATGCCTCCAATTTGAAGGCGGTTCACAAATTCCATGGCTGCGAATGTCTAAGGAATGCTGAAGAGACGATTTTAGTTAAAATGAGCGCATGAAATGTTTGTGGCTTGTAGGGGTAATGGCGTTTTGCGCGTTTCGGATGTGGGCTCAGGGCGAGCGTTCGACGGCATTGAACGAATTCCCTCAGTACAAGGTTTATCAAGGGGTCTTGGATGAGGACAATTTCCCAGTAAGTGGGGCGCGACTTTGCTCAACTGAAGGAAGGCCTCGCTGCTTTTCTCTGGTGCATTCTGGCACGAAATCCGATGAAGATAGCTGGTCTTATTTTGGCCTTCGCGCCAAGTCGCAACGGCTCAAGTTGGATGGCGGAGGGTCATTGGTGCTCTTCAACGCCAATTGTGGCGGAGGCAGCGGAAGTGCCGACAGATATGTTCTGCTGCGTTCTGAACCGGACGGACATTTCAAGAATCTGCTGCCTGAAATCATTGTCTCAAACCAGGCCGATGTCGCGACCTGGAATCTACCCACAGTGTCGCTGCTGCCAGTCTTTGTAACAGCGGACTATCTTTGGGAAGGGATGGAGGCGCATTATTCATCGCACTTCTTTGAGATTCGGATGTATGTCTACGATGGAGTGGCGGATCGGTACAAATTGCGGCACAAATATCGGACGGCGCACAAATATGCGGGCATCGATAACTGGGAACAGGTACCGGAAGTTTTGGCGAGGGAGAGGGGGAAGATCATTGAGATGCTGGGGGTAAAGTAAGTGGATCACTATATTCCTGATCACCTCGGGTCTTTCGGTTCCGATAGAGTGGTCGCCCACTCGGAAGTTCCCATCCAGTTAACCCTTAACCCCGCAGGCTGGTAAGCTGGTTGCAGATGTTTGATGCGGCTTCCAACACGGAATGGGATGAGGCGCTGGATAGCGCCTGCGTCGAGGGTCGATCGGATGCTCTGCCCGCCGCTGACTCGCCCGCACAGCCCATCATCTCCTTTCGCGATGTCACGATCTCCTTTGGCGACCGCACCATTCTAGAAAATGTGAACTTCGAGGTGCAGCGCGGCGAAACCCTCTGCATTCTGGGCCGCAGCGGCGTGGGTAAGTCCGTCGCCCTGCGCATGCTGATGGGTTTTTTGCAGCCGGATTCCGGCTCCATTCGGGTTGAAGATCAGGAGATTGTGGGCCTGGGCGAAGAGGGAATGCGCGCCATCCGCAGCCGGGTCACCATGGTCTTCCAGAACGGAGCGCTCTTTGACTCGCTCAGCGTCCGCGAGAATGTGGCCTTTCCCCTGCGCGAGCGGGGCGGCATGGACGAGGAGCAGATCCAGCAGACGGTGGACCGGCTCATCGGTCTGGTGGGCGCGGAAGATGTTGCGGAGGGCTTTCCCTCCGGCCTCTCCACCGGGCGCAAGCGGGCCGTGGCCATCGCCCGCGCTCTGGCGGCCAAGCCGGAGGTGGTGCTCTACGACGAGCCGACCACCATGGTCGATCCCATCATCGCTCGCCGTCTGGGCGACCTGATCCAGCGGCTGAAGTGCCAGTTGGGCTTTACCTCCATCGTCGTCACCCACGACATGCGCTTTGCCGAACGGCTGGCCGACCGGGTGCTCTTTCTCGACCAGGGGCTGGCGCGTTTCTTTGGGCCACTGAGCGAGTTTCTGGCCTCCGACGACGAGCACATCCAGCAGTTTCTGACCCTGGACGCGTATATTCTGCCGGGTGCCTGAGCCGCCGTTTTTGCAAAGTTGAAGCCTTCCCAATCCTGATCGATAACCTGTTCAAAATGCGGGCATCGCACTCGACGGACAACCCCGCTGCGGGAAGACGCTTCCAAAGAACAGTGGCCATTTTTTGGCACATTGAGCAATAAAAGATTGATAGATTACGGGAATTTCTCTCCCGTCCTTTTCCCCGGCAACATGAACGTGTAGGTCTGCGGAGCGCCCATGGCGACATCGCAATTCTGGCAAAGAGTCTCTGAAACGCTCTCACCGTCCTCCGAGATGAATTCCGGGGGGGCGGCTGAGATCGCACTGCGCGGTACGCGCGGCGGAATCCGGGTGTGGATGACCATGGATGCGCTGACCGTATTGCTGGCGGCGGTTCTGGCCACGCTCTATGAGTTTCATACCGGCCCGTTGACGGGTGCCAAGGACTTCTGGCACGGCACCCTCATTCAAGGCCGTCCGGTGGGCATTCTGCTGGCGCTCTTCTGCGGATTTACTCTGGCGCTGCTGATGATCAGCCGCCGCCTCAACCTCTATGAGCCCATGCGGCTGACCAGCATTTTGCTGGAACAGCGTTTCAGCTTGCAGGCCTGCTTTACCTCCGGCCTGTTGCTTACGGGAACGCTCTATCTGCTCAAGGCCGAAGACATCTCCCGTGGCGTGGTGTTGGTCACCTTGGGTCTGGTCACCATCGGGCTAAGCCTGCGCCGCCTGTGCTATCGCCTGCTGCTTTATCGCCGCTTCGAGTGCGGCATGGGCATGCGCAACGTGCTGATTGTGGGCACCGGGGTTGAGGCTCACGCGCTGCGCAAGCATCTCGACAGCATTCGCCACCTGGGCTATACCTTCAAAGGCTTCATCGAACTGAATGGGGTTCAGCCTCGCGCTGCCAAGTCCGATGTGGTGGGAACGCTGGAATCCCTCTTTCAACAGACGCGCAAACAGTTTGTGGACGAGATTTTCTTCACCGCTCCCTGTGAGCGGGGAATGGTGCAGGAGGTGCTGGAACAGGCTCGCACGCACAGTGTGGATCTGCGTCTGGTGCCGGATATGTTTGACGGTCTGGCCTGGAACAGCCCCATCGAGTACATCGGTCAGTTTCCGACCATTCCCTTGCACTGCGGCCAAACGCCGGAGTTCAGTTTGCTGATTAAACGCGTTCTGGATGTGGCCTTTTCCGCTCTGGTGCTGTTGTTGCTGATGCCGTTGCTGCTGGTGATCGCGCTGGCCATCAAGCTGGATTCGCATGGGCCGGTCTTTTACTCTTCAGAGCGGATTGGTAAGAAGGGGCGCGTCTTTGGCTGCCTGAAGTTCCGCACCATGGTCAGTGACGCCGACGAGCGGTTGCCGCAGTTGCTGCATCGCAACGAGCGCGACGGTGTGCTGTTCAAGATAGCCAACGATCCCCGTATAACGCGGGTGGGACGCTGGCTGCGCAAGTATTCACTGGATGAGCTGCCGCAGTTTATCAATGTATTGCGTGGCGAGATGAGCGTGGTGGGGCCGCGGCCGCCGCTGGCTGGCGAGGTGCGGAAGTACGACCTCAGCCATTTGCGCCGGCTCGACGTGATGCCGGGCGTTACCGGCCTGTGGCAGGTGCAGGGCCGCCAGGACCCTTCCTTCGACAGTTATGTCTCGCTGGATGTGACCTACATTGAAAATTGGAGCATCTGGCTGGATCTGTTGATTGTGCTGCGCACCGTGGGCGTGGTGTTTTCCGGCACGGGAACCTAAGCTGCCTTCCTGAATCAGTCCAATGCGGAATACTTGGACCCTTGATGGGAATCAATCTGCTGGCAATAGTTGCCTTGTAAATCCACCGCAAATCCTTCTCTATGATGGTACTGTGCCGACGTACGCCGTCTGGTGCATCATGGGAATGGATGGGAAGTGGGCAGGCATGAAGACCAGAGGCAACAAACCTTTCCGCGAGTCGCGGTCAAATCGTTCAGCTTTGCCTGCGGATTCGGATGCTTCGTCCCTGGATACCATCTTCAGGAAGGCCGTGGCCCATCACCAGGCTGGGGAATTGGCGCAGGCAAAGGATTTCTATAGTCAGGTATTGCAGGCTTCACCCCAGCATTCGGATGCGTTACATCTGCTGGGAGTAATGGCTTGTTCTGCCGGCCAATTTGCAGTGGCGCTGAAGTTCATCGACAAGGCGATTCAATCCAATCCACAACTTGTGGAATACCACAGCAACCGCGCCTTCGCTCTGCGGGGCCTGCGGCAATATCAGGCTGCTCTGGAGAGTTCCGACAAGGCCATTGGCCTGCAGAGGGACCATGTGAATGGTTGGATCAATCGCGGCAGTTCTCTGCTGGGATTGAGCCGGCATCAGGCCGCAATCGACAGTTTTGACCAGGCAGCTCGCATCAATCCCGGTGCTTTTGATGCGTACATTGACAGAGGCATTGCGCTGCACTGCCTGCACCGATACCGGGAGGCATTGCAGAACTTCGAAACAGCGATTCAGCGGGATTCGAACTCTTCTGCAGCCTTCAACAATCGGGGCAATACACTGCTGGAACTGCGACATTATAGGGGCGCTTTGGAGAGTTTTACCAAGGCCATTCAACTCCAGCCGGATTCTGTGCCTACCCACAACAGCAAGGGGGTGGCGCTGCTGGAACTTGGCCAGTACGAAGCCGCTCTGGAGAGCTTTGACAAGACGCTGCAACTTGACCAGAGCTATGCGAAAGCCCACCTCGGCCGGGGTGTGGCATTGCTGGAAGTTCAGCAACATGAAGCAGCGACGGACTCTTTTCGAAAGGCCATGAATCTGGAGCCGGGTATGGACTATCTGGGCGGTTTTCTGCTGCACTCCAGGCAGTTTCTTTGCGACTGGGAGGGGATCGAGACGCAGATCCAGGAGCTGGAAGTGCGCGTTGAGCGCGGTAATACTGCCTCGATGCCATTCCCGCTGGTGGCATTCAGCAACTCTGCCGCTTTGCAGCGCAAGGCGGCAGAGATCTTTGTTGGCGAGAAGTTTTTTGCTTGCGACGCAGAGCTTCCCCGCCGCAAGCACCGAGAGCGAATTTGCATTGGCTACTACTCGGCTGATTTTTACAATCACGCCACCAGCTACCTGATCGCGGAGCTCTTTGAACGGCATGACCGCAGCCGCTTCGAGATCATTGCCTTTTCCTTTGGACCCACGGCGAGCGATGCGATGCGGGAGCGGATTCAAGCCGCAGTGGAACGCTTTGTGGATGTGAGTCAGCTCACCGATAGCGCCGTGGCGCAGATGAGCCGGGAGATGGGTGTGGATATCGCTGTCGACCTTAAGGGCTACACCATGAAGGCTCGCACCGGCATCTTTGCCGAGCGGGCTGCTCCGCTGCAAGTCAGCTATCTGGGCTATCCCGGCACCATGGGTGCGGAGTTCATCGACTATCTGATTGCCGACCATACTGTGATTTCCGCCGAGAACCTGCGCCACTACACGGAGAAGATTGCGTTTCTGCCCGGCAGCTATCAGGTCAACGACTCCCGCCGCCCCATTTCGACAAAAAAATTTCAGCGTGGCGAGCAGGGATTGCCGGAGCAGGGGTTCGTCTATTGCAGCTTCAACAACAACTACAAGATCATGCCGCGCGTCTTCGCTCTGTGGATGAGGATTCTCAGGGCGGTGGAGGGTAGCGTGCTTTGGATGCTGGAGGGCGACCCCTGCGCCACAGCGAATCTGCGCCGCGAGGCGGAACGGCAGGGCGTCGCCGCCGAAAGGCTGGTTTTTGCCCGGCGCTTGCCACTGGACGAACATCTGGGCCGCCACGCATTGGCGGATCTGCTGCTCGACACACTGCCTTGTAACGCCCACACCACGGCCAGCGATGCGCTCTGGGCCGGATTGCCAGTCTTGACGCAGATCGGCGAGACCTTTGCCGGGCGGGTTGCGGCCAGCCTGTTGCGGGCCATCGAACTGCCGGAGTTGATCGTGAAGACCGAGCAGGAGTATGAAGAGTTGGCAATCGCACTGGCTCGCGATCCCTTGCGGCTGCAAAGCCTTCGTCAGCGCTTGCAACAGAACAGGCTGAGCGCGCCGCTCTTCCAGACGGACCTTTACGCGCGCCATCTGGAATCCGCCTATGCCGCCATGATGCAGCGGTACGAGGCAGGTTTAGCTCCGGAGCATCTGGATATTTCTGGCGATACGGCGGCAGATCTTCATTCTCTTGACGGAGCAAGTGCGGCTAAATAGGCTCTCAGGCGGGATAAACTGGAAGAGTGAAGATTGCATTGGCGCAGATCGACCCCACGGTGGGAGATTTCACGGGAAATCTGGAAAAGATGATTGCCTATAGCCGCCGCGCGGCTGAGCAGGGAGCGCGGCTGACGGTTTTTTCCGAGTTGGTCCTCTGCGGCTATCCGCCCGCAGACTTTCTGGAGAAGCCCAGCTTCTTGGCGCGCTGCCGTACCGCTGTCGAGGAGTTGGCCGCGGCTACCGCCGAGCTATCCACGGCAGTTTTGGTGGGCGTGGCTCTGCCCACCGGCAACGAGCACGGCAAGCCCGCGTTCAATGCCGCTGTCCTGCTGGACAAGGGGAAGGTCCTGCTGGAGCAGCGCAAGCGTCTGTTGCCCTTCTACGACGTCTTCGATGAGCAGCGCTACTTCGCCACCGCGCAGCACCAGCAAGTGGTGGAGTTGGACGGTTTGCGTCTGGCCATCAGCATCTGCGAAGACGCCTGGAACGACAAGAACTTCTGGCCGCGTCGCCTGTACACCGTTGATCCCATGGAAGAGCTGATGCGCCAGCATCCACAGTTGCACATCAACCTCTCTTCATCGCCCTTCTGGCACTCCAAGCGCGGAGTGCGGCGCGAAATGCTCTCCGCCATCGCCCGCCGTGACGGCATTCCCGTGTTGCTGTGCAACCAGGTGGGTGGCAATGACAGCCTGATCTTCGACGGCTCCTCGCTGGCGCTCAATGCACAGGGAGACGTAATCGCACAGGCGGCCTCGTTCGCCGAAGATCTTGTTCTGGTGGACCCCTTTTTGGACCCGGCGATTCCCGTTCCGCAAGCTGATGAGCATGAGGACGAGGCTGCTTATCAGGCTCTGGTGCTCGGCACTCGCGACTACGTGCGCAAATGCGGCTTCAAAAAAGCGCTGATTGGCCTGAGCGGCGGCATCGACTCGGCGCTGGTGGCGGCTGTGGCCAAAGACGCTCTGGGCGCGGAGAATGTTTTAGCCATTGGCATGCCCAGCCCCTACTCTTCGCAGGGATCGATCGACGATAGTCGCGCGCTGGCCGCCAATCTGGGCATTCGTTTTGAGGTGATCGGCATCAGCGGGCTTTTCGAGGAGTTCAATACCTCGCTGGCGTCGCTCTTTACCGGAACCCAGCCTGATATTACCGAAGAAAACATTCAGTCGCGCATTCGCGGCAACCTGCTGATGGCGCTCTCCAACAAGTTCTCCGCGCTGGTGCTGACCACCGGCAACAAGTCGGAGATGGCGGTGGGCTACTGCACCATGTATGGCGATATGGTGGGTGCGCTGGCGGTGATCGGCGATCTGGTCAAGACGCGGGTCTACGCAGTCTGCCGCTGGCTGAATCGAGATGGAGAGGTGATTCCCTACGCCATTCTTGAAAAGCCGCCCTCGGCCGAACTGCGGCCCGATCAGAAGGATACCGATTCGCTGCCGCCCTATGAGGTGCTTGATCCGATTCTGGAGGCCTACGTCGAGCGCTATGAGACTCCCGAGCAGATTGCCGCGCAGCATGGATTTCCCCTGGAACTGGTTCGCCAGGTTGTCCGACTGGTGGAGCGTTCCGAGTACAAACGCCAGCAGGCCGCACCGGTCCTGAAGGTCACTTCCAAGTCGTTTGGCATGGGGCGCAGATTTCCCATTGCTGTCAAGGTTCAGGTATAAGAGAGTGCGGGAGTTTTTCCCGTCGTAGAAGGAGATTTCGTTTGATCCGTCTTACCTCGCGTATTGCCAGCGCTGCTGCGCTGATTGCTCTGTCCTTGCCCGCTTTCCAGGCCGTTGCTCAAGATCAGGCGCAGACCGCACCCGAAGTTTCTGCTCCGGTGCCGGCGGAAGCACCTGTTTTTCCCAAGCCCGATCCGGCCAACTTCACCGCTGCGACGCCTACCAAGGATGTCGTCAACGCCTTTTTACAGGCCAGTTGGGGCTATGATGAAACCCGCATCTGGCAGGTGCAGGCGATCCTGAAGACGCCGGTCGAAGGCATCAGCAAGGTGGTGGTTTTTGTCGGCGACAAGACCGGCAAGCAGAAGCCCTCGGCTTTGCAGTTCTTTACCCTGGCCGATGGCAAGCACATCATCGCCGGCGAAGAGATTGTCACTTTTGGCGAGCACCCCTATGCGGACAACCGCGCCATCCTGCAGAAGCGCGCCGATGGTCCCTTCCATGGCTCACCCAACAAGGATCTGGAACTGGTCGAATTCGCCGACTATCAGTGCCCCCATTGCAAGGCGGCTCAGCCGACCATGGAGAAGCTGGCGACGGACTTCCCCAAGGCGCGCATCGTCTTCCAGACCTATCCGCTGGTTCGCATCCACCCCGCTGCGGCTGTGGCCGCCGCCTACGGCGCTTGCGTGGCCAAGCAGGGCGGAAGCGATGCTTTCTTCCTCTTCACTTCGACCGTCTTTGATGGGCAGGATGGACTCAATAGCCCTGATGGAACGACTCTGACTTTGAACAGTGCGGTCACCAAGGCTGGTCTGGACCCGGCCAAGATTGCCGCCTGTGCCGGCGAGCCCGCCACCAAGGCTCAGGTCGAAGCGATGGAGAAACTGGCGCAGGATTTGAACGTCAACGAGACTCCGACGCTGGCCATTAACGGCCGTTTGCTGCCTATCGGTGCAATGCCTTACGAAACCATTAAGAAGATCATCGAGTTCCAGGCCAAGCAGGACGGCGTGGGAGATGGCAAGTAAGACGAGCGAGCCAGCGGGTCAGCTAGCCAGCGAGCTGGTTGGCATCAATACTGTGAGATAAAAAGGGGCAGACAGGTTTTCATCCTGTCTGCCCTTTTCCGTTGGGGTCGATATACGCTTGGTTCTTCGCAGGCAGTTGCATTCTCAACGCAGATGCTGCTAATTTGTCCTATTGTCTTGCAGTCCTACCGGCTCGCTGACCCGCTACCTAGCTCCAACCGACTCCACGCGCATGATGGGCGTGTGCCCGATCTGCGGAGTGGCGCGAACCAGGCGAGGGGTCATGATGATCAGCAGGGTGGCGTAGTTCTTCTGGGTGTCCTTGTCGGTGAGGTCGTTCAGACCAGGAATTTCGCTGATGCCCGGTGTTCCGTTGACCGCCTTGCTCTGCGATTTGTCCAGCTCCTGGACCACTACTACGCCCTCGCCGTTCTTGAGCGTCACCACGCCGGAGTAGGACTGGTTGTCGAGGATGGGAACGCCGTTGACCGAAGAGCCTGCCAGGCTGGTGATCTTCAAGTCCAGGGTCAGCGCCACGTCGCCGCTGCGCACGATCTTGGGTGTGGCTTGCAGGGTCAGGCCGATGTCTTGGTACTCGATCATGGGGATGGTCGCTACGCTGCCGGCTAGCGAGGAGAGCAGGGAAGTGAGTGCGCTCGATGTTCCTGCTCCGGTGAGTCCGGCAATTGCCGATGTGTTGACACCGCTGGAAAAGGACGAAGTTTGGATAGGATAGCGCTCGCCCAGGCGCAGTTTGCCCTCTTCGCCATCGCCCAACCGCAGTTGCAGGCGATCCAGCGCCCGGGAATCGGAGGAGTTGAGGTTGAGGTTAAACGTGTCCGAGCCGGGAGCGAGCGCCGAAGAGGTAATGCCGCCGCCAAAGGTGGCAATGCCATTGCCGAAGAGTGAGCTGGAAACCTCGCCGGAGGCCACCAGAATACCGATGATGGCCAGCGTGTCGCCCGGCGCAGCCAAGCCGGAGGATATGATCTGGCTGACAAGCGCAGAGTTGGAGCTCAGGATAGACTGCTCTTCGCTATACAGGTTATAGGCCGTCATGGTCTGCGGCAGTTGCGCCCCGGTGTTGCGGGTGCTGTTGTGTGCCAGTTGGATGACACGCACATCGAGGATGACCTGATCGCGCCCTTGCAGCAACTCGCTGACATTGACGTTGAAGGCGTTCAGATCGCTGGCGGGCCCGCGCAGGGTGATGGTTTCAGCCCCACTATTGACGGCGGACTGATCGATGCCGAAGATGTCTTTGGCCAGCTTGCCGATGTCGGCCAGTTCCGTGGCCGATAGGCCGGAGATGGACACCGTCTCCATATCCTGGCGATCAAATTTCTGGCGATTATCGCGATTGTCGCGGGCTGCAAAGATCCGATGCGGATCCATGGGCACGAAGAAGCTCTGCGTTGTCAGAGCCAGAGCGCGCAGGGCCTGTGCATAGCTGGCGTCATCCAGATCGAAGTGGATCTGAATGGGGCGCACGCTCTCGTCGAAGGTGATTTCGACACCATAGGTCTTGAAGACCTGTTTCATGACATCACGCTGGTTGGTGTGCAGATGAAAGCTTTGCGTTTGCGGGGTGTGCGAGAGTTCCGGGGCGGCGGCAATGCTTTCTGCGGCCTTCTCGTAGAGCGGCGCAGGCATTCCAGCAATGGCGTCGTCGCTCAGATCGTACAAGTGCGAGGTGACAGCGGCGCTGTTGGGGTTGAGTTCGCGGGCGTGGGCCAGAGTAGCGCGTGCGGCTGGCGCATCGCCGCCTATCCGCTCCTTGGCTGCTTGCTGGATCAGCGCGGTTACGGCGTGGTTGCGCGCTACTTCAATCGCCATGCGGTAATCGAGATTGCCAGGGTCCAGAGTCGAGGCCGCTTGATAGGCGTGCATCGCCTCTTCAAAGCGCTGGGTTTGAAAGAGCTTGGTGGCATTAAGAAAAATTTTGGCGGCGTGACGGCGGGCCCGTCCACTAACCTGCTTGCCGTCCGTGGTGGACGCCGCGGGCTGGCCTGCTTTGGAACGCTGCACGGTTCGGGGTGCTTGTTGTGGAGTGTTCTGAATCTCCTGCGCCAGCGAGGCAGCGGAGAACGTCGCCAGCAGCAGCACGGCGACACATTGGCGCAGAGCCAAAGACCCCTGACTTCCCGTCCCCCGCATTTGTCTTCCAGCAAAAAAAGAAAAAATCACGAGACAGCCTCGGTGAACTCCAGCAGATCGGAGAGCGAGGTGGCGCAGACCTCGGGCCGGAGCTCCATCAGAGCTTCATAGCTGTAGTGTCCGGTGGCGACAGCGATTACCGGCAAGGAGTTGGCGCGGGCAGCCTGGATGTCGCGTGGAGTGTCACCCACCACGCAGACGCTGGCTTTGCCCCCGGCCAATGCGCGCGCCTGACGGGCAGCGTCGCCGATCAGCTCCTGGCGAACCGGAAAGCGGTCACTGAAGCCGCCAAAGCGGAACCAGTCCCGCAGGCCGGCTTCTTCCAGCTTGATCCAGCCGATTGCTTCCAGATTGCCGGTGGCTACGCCTAGTACTGCGCCCTGCTCGCTCAGGTGGCGCAGAGTGTCTTTGACTGCAGGCATCAGCAGCAGATCCATCTGCTCGCGCCCGTCGGCTACCATCTGGCGCATGGATTCGAGAATCTCTTCGAAGTGCGGCTCGATCCACTCGGCGGGCCGGCCAGACTGCTCACAGGCGTCACGCAGGATCTTGGTATCGGTACTGCCGTGGATGGAGACGCCGGCCAGCGAAAGATCCACGCCCGTCACTTTGCTGATGCTCGCGGCAAAGGAGTTGAAGTGGATACGATCGAGGCTGCGCAGCAGCGTTCCATCGATGTCGAAGAGGTAAGCGTTCTGATCGTCCCAGCGGAAACCGGGTTCTATGTGAACGCTGCCGGGTTGATTCTGCGATAGGTTTTGCATGTCCCCTGGGGCGCGTCCTTAGCCTTGGCGGTAGTTCTGCCGGATAGCGCTGAATACAGGACGTTCGCTGCGCGGCGGACGCTTGAGCCCGGCGCGTACTTCGGCCAGTTCCAGACCCAGTTCGGCCATGGTGCGGCTCAAAGTGTTGCGGTGCATCCCCAACTCGTCGGCGGCCTTGCACTGGTTGCCCCGGTTGGCCACCAGAACCTCGCGCAGGTACTGCTTTTTAAACTCCCGCACGGCATGTTCGTAGCCAACGCCGCTGGAGTGCATTTGCGTTACCAGACTGTCTAGTTCTCTTCTCACGTTCACCTCTTGCCTGATCCGGTCCACCGCTGGATGTGGATCAGCTTGCTCTCTGTATGCGCATCCGCGTGCTGTCTGCAATTAAACCTGGCCATCCGCCGGATGCAGCCACCGGGGGGACTCTTCTTCCAAAGTCTTCAACCCCTTGCGGACGCGTCCAGCCAACTCCTCAGGGCTCATACGGGTGCTCAAATGACAAGCGCCAAAAAAAATGTGTGGCAGTCGTGCTTCCGTCAGCCATTTGGCTCTGGGATAAAACGCCACCGTCACCAGAATGCACAGGGTAATCAGCAGCGCTCCTTGAAAAAAGCCGAAAACTCCTCCCGCCAACCTGTCGAGACAACCTAAACCCATCTGATGCAAGGTCTTGGACAATACCTTGCCGATCAGACCAGTAAGCGCCATCACCAGCAGAGCGATCAATAGAAAGGCGATGGTGTTGGCCACCGCTTCCAGATGCACAATAGGCATAATACATGCCGCCAGCCGGTCATAGTTCCAGGCTGCCAGCGCAAGACCAAGAACCAACCCGCCCAGCGCGCAAACGGAGCGAAAGAACCCCTGGGTTAATCCGCCCACAACCGACAGCAACAGGACAATCACAATAGCCCAGTCGACCCACGCCATGGTGCGCTCCGTTCCGATGAACAACCCTGCCGCAAGCGGCGAGCAGTACTTCCCGAAGGGACTTAAAGAGACAGATCCTGCCCGGTGAGGCGGCGGTATGCCTCAAGGTACTTGGTTTGCGTGCGCTCGACCACCGTATCCGGCAGCGCGGGCGCGGGCGCCTGCTTGTTCCAGTGAATTTCTTCCAGGTAATCGCGCACAAACTGCTTGTCAAAGGAGGGCTGTGCGCCGCCCGGCTTCCAGGAATTGCCCTCCCAGAAGCGCGAGGAGTCCGGGGTCAGCACTTCGTCGGCCAGAATGATGCCTTCTTCGGTGCGGCCAAACTCGAACTTGGTATCGGCCAGAATCAGTCCGCGGCTCTCGGCGTGGGCGGTGGCCTTGGCGTAGATAGCCAGTGTCAGGCGGCACAGTTCAGCGGCATCCGCCGGATCCACGGCCTTCAGCATGGTCTCGTAGCTGATGTTCTCGTCGTGCTCGCCGTCCTGGCTCTTGGTGGCTGGGGTAAAGATCGGCTCCGGCAGGCGCGAACCGTCCAGCAAGCCATCGGGCAGCGCAATGCCGCAGACGGTCTTGCCGCTCTGGTATTCTTTCCAGCCTGATCCGGTCAGATAGCCACGCACCACGCACTCCACCGGGAACATGTTGGCCCGCTTGACCAGCATGGAGCGGCCTTCGAGCTGATCGGCGTAGGGGTGCAACTCGGCAGGGAAATCCGCTACATTGGCCGAGATCATGTGATTCGGGACCAAATCACGCAGCAGATCGAACCAGAAGAGCGAAATCTGGGTAAGAATCTTGCCCTTGCCCGGAATTCCCGAGCCCAGCACGTGGTCGAAGGCGGAGATGCGGTCGGTGGCGACCAGCAGCAGCGCATCCTGGCCCTGGTGGCTTACCGCATAGAGATCACGAACTTTACCCCGTCCAAGCAGGGGAATCGCGCCCAGATTTGTCGTCAAAAGTGCAGACATGGTTAAGAAGATCCTCGGAGAGAACTGAACCTCGATTTTCGAGCGCGCGGCGCGGTTTGTCAATGCACCATTCGCGCAGCAGAGCGCGGTAAAAACTGTAAGTTGTATCGAATCTCTTCGGGAGGTCTTCTCCGCCGTTTGCGCCCAGGTCGTTCATTGCGAGAGATCGCGCGAAAATGCTTGGAAACAAAACACAAAACGTCGCGCAGTCTTAGCAGGCGAGATGCTTTTCGCCCCTGTGACAGCCATCACGGAATGCGTTTGCCGCATGGTAGAAACTCCAAATTGTGATCATGGTTCGGAAGGCCTGTAAAAAGAGCCTTCTTAGAGCCGGGTGACACGAAGCTGCCGTGGAAAGGGGAAGCCGCAGCATGCTTCGTTAGTGCAGGGATCACCAGTAGCTGCGTGCTACCGACCTCCAGCGCCGGCTACTGGTACCCATCTAACTTGTAACCACAAGCGCCTCCGAAGCGAAGAGTTCCTTCGGGGGTGTTTTTTCGTCTTTTTTCTTAACGAGAAGGGAACAGGGATTAGGGATCAGGGAAGGTTGGATTCACTTCTTCTTTGGTCAGTAAAAAAAGCCTTCCCTGACCCCTGATCCGTGATCCCTGACCCGTGATCCCTGACCCCTAAAAAAGGGGAGTACCGCCGTCTTTACCCTGTAACAATCTCACTGAAGTCGGCGATGCCCGAGAAGCCGTTCAGTACTCGTTGAATCAGCGCCAGATGCGCGCCACGCACGGTTGCGTCGGGGTCGAGCACCATCACCTTGTCAAAGAAGGTGTCCACAACCGGACGTAACGTGGCGATCTGTGCAAGAGCGGCGGCGTAGGTGCGCTTCTCGCGCAACGCGGCTACCTTGGGAGCAAGAGCTTCGGCGGCGGCGGCCAGTTGCTGTGCTTCTGCTGAAAGAACCACTCCAGGTGCTGCCTGAATGGCAAACCCCTTCTCTTCCGACTGGCGCAGGATGTTTTTAATGCGCTTGAAAGAAGCGGAGATGGCGGCGAAGTCCTCGGAGCCGCGAACGGTGGTCAGTGCCTCGGCGCGGGCGATGGCGTCGCGTACATCGTCGGCGTCAGCAGCCAGAACGGCATTGACCACATCGTAGGCAAAACCGCGCACATCCTTGAGGTAGAAGCTCATGCGCTCGCGCAGGAAGGCGGCGACCTGGGCCTGATTACCAGCCTCAGGCTTGGCGGCTGCAAGTACGTTATTCAGCGTGAGCGGCAGTCCAGACTCAGCCAGAATTTTAACGATGGCGTTGGCGGCGCGGCGCAGCGCGAAGGGATCCTTGGAGCCGGTGGGCGCGTTGCCGATGCCGAACATGGCCACGATGGTCTGGATGCGGTCGGCGATGCCCAGCAACTGGCCTTCGATGGTCGAGGGAATCGCGTCCTCAATCGAGGCCGGTGTGTACTGCGCGTAGATCGCCTTGCCCACGGCCGATCCTTCGCCCTGCGCCTCGGCATAGAGACCGCCGATCACACCTTGCAGTTCGGTGAACTCCTTGACCAGTTCGGTGGTGAGGTCAGTTTTGGCCAATTCGGTGGCCTTGAGCAGAGCCGCTTCGTTGCAGGCGGTGCCCGAGGCCTTCACGGTTGCGGCTAGCGAGGCTACGACGGCCAGATTCTGCTCGGTCTTCCAGTGATAGCTGCCCAGTTCCTTTTGGAAGGTGACGTTTTTGAGGCTCTCGACGCGATCCTTCAAGGGCGTCTTCTGATCGAAGTCCCAGAAGAAGCGGGCGTCCTTGAAGCGTGCCCTCAGCACGCGGGCGTTACCGTGGCGGATGATCTCTTCGCCTTCGGCATCGACCTGGGTGTTGAGAACGGCCAGGAAGTGCGGAGCCAATTTGCCGCCAGCGTCTTCCACGGCGAAATACTTCTGGTGGTCGCGCATGACGGTGACCAGCACCTCTTCGGGCAGCACCAGATACTCCGACTCGAAGTTGCCCAAAATCACGGTGGGCCATTCAGTGAGATGAACGACGGTCTCGATGAGCGGCTCATCCTCGCGCCAACGTGCTCCGGCAACGGTGCGGGTGGCCTTGTCCAGCGCCTTGCGGATGGACTGGCGGCGTTCTTCGACGTTGACCGCCACGTAGGCGGCTCGCAGCGCCTCTGAGTAGTCTTTGGGAGCATTCAAAAGCACCGGCGCAGTCCCGTGCAGCACGCGATGGCCACGGCTGGCATTGCCGGCGATAATGCCGGCGATCTCCAGCGGAACAATGGCGGCGTCGAGCAGGGCCACGATCCAGCGCACTGGGCGAACAAAGCGCTCCGGCTTGCCGGCGCGCCAGTACATGTTTTTGGCCCAGTAGATGGACAGGACTTCTTTGGGCAGTTCGGCGGCGAGCAACTCCGTCGCGGAGCGGCCCAAGCGGGTCACGGTCGCGCCAACGTACTCGCCCTTGGCGTTTACGACCTTCTCCAGTGCGGAGACAGCGACTCCCGCCTTCTTGGCAAAGGCCTCAGCGGCTGGAGTGGGCGCATCGTCCTTGAAGGCTACCTTCCACGAAGGGCCGGTGAGCTTTTCTTCCGTATCGCTCTGGCTGGCCAGCACATCCTCGGCCAGCACCGCCAAACGGCGCGGGGTCGAGAAGGTGGTCACCTTGCCCGTGGGGCCGAGCAGACGCTCGCGGGTCAGCAATTCATTCACCCGGCGGCCCAGTTCAGCCTCAGCGCCGGCAATCATGCGGGCGGGAATCTCATCCAGCCCAATCTCCAACAAGAAATCCGCCATTTTGATAGTTCTTTCCGCCGAGAAGAGCAGAGAGGGGACTGAGGGTCTAAGGGACTGAGGGACTATCCTGTCTCCTGACTTACCTTATTCACTCACCGCTTCTGAACGCTCTTCAGGCTGACTCAATCTTGATACCACCAATAGCTCCGCTAACCCCGCGAACACGCGCGCAGCGCGGCTAACTCCGCTAACACCGCTCGCTTCACGCCACCGCTTGCTGCGCCGCATACGCCTTGGCCACACCAACCGCCAAAGTGCGAATGCGTCCGATCATGCCGACGCGCTCGGTGACGCTGATCGCGCCGCGAGCATCGAGGACGTTGAAGAGATTCGAGCACTTCAGCGCCAGTTCGTAGGTCGACATCAGCGGCAAGCGGCGCTTTTCAGCCACGGTCGCCTTCTCATCGGCCAGCACGGCGTTAGCCTGCGTCAGCAGAGTCTGCGCCTCGGCTTCGTAGAGGTTGAAGTGGTCCCACAGCTTGCTTACTTCGGCGCTCTCGAAGTTGTAGACCGAGTACTGCAACTCCTCGGGCAACCGCACATCGCCGTAGGTGACTTCCGCGCCGGTTTCCGGATCGCGCGCCCAGACTACCTCGTAGACCGAGTCCACATCCTGCAGGAAGGCAGCCAGACGTTCCAGTCCATAGGTCAGCTCGGCGCAGATGGGGTCCAGATCCAGACCGCCGCACTGCTGGAAGTAGGTGAACTGGGTGATCTCCATGCCGTCCATCATCACCTGCCAGCCCACGCCCCAGGCGCCGACCGTTGGACCTTCCCAGTTGTCTTCTTCGAACTTTACATCGTGTCTTTTGAGGTCGATACCGATGGCTTCGAGGGACTGAAGGTAGAGTTCCTGCACGTTGACCGGCGGCGGCTTCAGAATGAGCTGAAACTGGGTGTGGCGGAAGAGCCGGTTGGGATTCTCGCCGTAGCGCCCGTCAGCCGGACGCCGCGAGGGCTGCGCATAGCCCACCTTGTAGGGCTTGGAGCCCTGCACGCGCAGAAAGGTCTCCGGCGCCATGGTGCCCGCGCCTACTTCCACGTCATAGGGCTGTTGCAGGATGCAGCCGCGCTCCGCCCAGAAACTCTGCAAGCGGAAGAGCAGCTCCTGAAATGTAAGAGCCTTCGGTTTCACCGGCGACACGGCGCTAGCGGTTGAAGCAAGGGATGAGGTCACGGCTTCTCTCTCTCGACGGAACTGGACCCAATTTTAACAGGCGGGCGCGGTGCGGCTTTCTCTGCGGGGATGCCGGAAGAGTCCTGAAACTCAAGCGCTTCCCAAAATGCTGATCCCTTGAATTTTGGGACTTTTCTTGGATCAATCTCTCCAGATGCGATCCAGATCGGGATTCTTGACAATTTGCACGGCTGAGAACATCCTGTTTTCAAGGCAACCGGCCGCGGAGGGAGGCCTATGACAAGTTTGCAACTCTGGATGGCATTAGGGGTTCCTGGGGTTACCGTGGTGACGGTATTGATCGGAATTGTGATCAATACGCTGGGTATGGGCCGGTTGGAAAACCGTCTGCTGGTGATCGAGGGCGACCTGCGCCGCTTTTATCAGATTTTGGGTGAGCACTCCGCCAAAATCGACAATCACGACAAGCGAATCGATAATCTGGACAATCGGTTGGATAAGCTCGCCTGAGCTTCCTAGATAAAGAATCCAGCTTTACAGCCGCGCCAGCGCCTCCGCCGAGCGCAGTTTACGCTCCAGATGCCGCTCCAGAGATTGCAGGGTAAAACGGCGCAGGTCCATACAGCGGCGGCGTGGCCATTCTTCACCTACAAAGGCATTCACCGGTGCCCTGAGCATTCGCTGTGCCATCAGCCAGGAGTCGGCGCACAGCTCGCTGGCTGATCCATTGCGGTGCAGCGCGCAGAAGAGTCCATCAGCGATTGAATTAAAGGAAGCTTCGCCTGCTTGCAAGGCTTCGCCACAGGCGGTGCAGTGGGCCATGTCGGGCAACAGGCCCATCAGGCGGGTCATCCAAAGCTGAAAGTAGGTCAGCGGCATCCACGGCTGTTCGGTGGTGGTCTGGTCCAGAACCCCCAGTAGCAGGCGAAAAACCGTCTCCTGAGGATCATGCTCGGGCAGGGCCTCATCGAGCAGTTCGGCGTAGAGGCTAAGCACTGTCATTCGAACATGGTCCACCGGGGCGGAGAGCGGTGAACGGATGATCTCCAACTGATCGAGCCGGGCCAGTTCCTGGCGGGGCCGCTGGGCAAACCAGGCGCGAGCCACCGTCATCGGCTCCAGCGCGCCGCCGAAGCGCTTGCGGCTCTTCAATGCCGATTTGGCCACTCCGCGCACCTTGCCATAATCGCGGGTGAAAAAGCTCACAATCAGGTCGGCCTCTTGCACCGGCCAGGTGCGCAGAACCACGGCTTCGGAGGTGAGCACGCTCATAGAGCTATCTTCGCATCTCGGTGGAGCTGTGCGGCAAGGACGGTTAGTCCTTCCGTCCAGTCGCGACGCTTTTTCGGACGGTTAACGCAGGCTTTGCGGATTGCTTCATGGCGGCATCGATACACTACGCAGGATGTTGCCGCATCCTCACTTCGACTGCCTGCCACTCGCAATGCCGGGATGCAGAGGTGGGGCTGCGGATCTGGCTTCAGTTTTTGCTCTTCAAAAGGTTTGTCCAGGCATTAGGAAACGTTTCCACAAACTTCATGCATTCTGCATAAGAAAGCGCCCGGCATCGTGTAGCATGAGCGCATGACGCCTTCCAACTCAGACCAGCAATCAGACGTCAGCAGTTTCGGCGCAACCAAGCGTCCGGCCAAGGAACTGGTTATTGTTACCGGCATCTCCGGCGCGGGCAAAGCCTCGGCCCTCAAGGCCTTCGAGGATCTTGGCTATCATGCCGTCGATAATCTGCCTCTGGAACTGCTGTTGGACTTTGCCGGGCTGGTGGTTAAGTCCCCAGAAGTGCTCAGTGCCGCGATTGTGATCGACGTGCGCGAAGGCGCCACGCTGGATCGGCTGCCGGAGATTCTCAAGAGCGTCAAGCTTCTTTTGCCTACCAGGGTCGTCTTTCTCGACGCCCAGGATGCCGTGCTGGTCCGCCGCTTCTCCGAAACCCGTCGTCCCCACCCCTTGCGCAAGCAGGAGACGGTTTCCCGCTCTATCGTTGAAGAGCGTCAGCTCCTCGACCCCATTCGCAACGTTGCGGATATGCTGGTAGATTCTTCCGAATTCAATGTGCATGAGTTGCGTGCCCATATCCAGTCCCGGTTCAGCCATGAGGACTACACCACGCCGTTGCTGGTCTCCTGTCTCAGCTTCGGCTTCAAGAACGGTGTGCCACTGGATGCGGATCTGGTCTTCGATGTGCGTTTTTTGCCCAACCCCCACTTTGTTCCGGAGTTTCGCAAGCGTACCGGCCTGGAAAAGGACGTTGCCGACTACGTGCGCAGCTTTCCCCAGACAGTGGAGTTCATAGACCGCGTCTACGATCTGCTGCTTTATCTTCTGCCGCATTATGTCAAAGAGGGCAAGAGCTACCTGACCGTTGCTTTTGGCTGCACCGGTGGCCAGCACCGCAGCGTGATGATGGCCGAAGAGATGTGCCAGCGGCTGAAGAGTGCCGGCTATCAGGTCAAGGCTCTGCACCGCGACATTCCCCGCGATCGCTGAACACATCTCTGGCCGCACGAGGAAACCATGGAACGAATCGAGGCCCTTCGCCGGTTCTATGCCCGGCTCATTACAGGTCGGGTAGGTATTCCCGAGGACAGCGAACTGACAACGGCTTTCGCCACGACACCGCGGGAACGATTTGTCTCCGGACCTCCGTGGAAGATCGCCATTCGCAACGGTTACATGGAGAGCCCTTCCGACGACCCGGCATACCTTTATCAGGATGCGGTGGTTTGCCTGGATACCGAGGGCCTGCGGAATAACGGACAGCCTTCGCTGCATGTAGTTTGCCTTGCAGCCATGGCCCCCAAGATGGGCGAGAGGGTGGTGCATGTCGGAGCAGGAACCGGTTATTACACTACGATACTGGCCAAACTGGTAGGGGAGACGGGCAAGATCGATGCTTATGAGATTGACCCAGCGATAGCCCAGCGGGCCATCGCCAATCTGGCTGAGTTGCCGCAGGTCAATCTTCATGCCTGTTCTGGGACGGTGGGACCGCTCCCGCCCTGCGATCTGGTCTACGTGAACGCTGGAGCCACCGCTCCCCTGGCGGTCTGGCTGGATGCTCTGCAAGTGGGCGGGCGCATGGTGCTGCCCATGACCACAGAATCCTCCGGCATCATGCTGCTGGTCACGCGGACGGAAGAGCAACGCTACTCGGCGCGCATATTATGCCGGGTAGGCTTTATTCCCTGCGTGGGCGCCAGAGACGCGGAGGAGGAGGAGCGGCTAGCCGCAGCTTTGCAAAGGGGCTACGACGACCAGGTGAAGGCGTTGATTCGCGATGACCAGCCGGGAGAAAGCTGCTGGCTGGCTGGTTCCGGCTGGTGGCTCTCTACGCGGACTGCGGATTCATTCTGAGTGGAGAGTGGTGTTTCTCCGCATCTTGATTTCGTCCCCGGAATGGCTTCGATCCATCTTTAAACTCTGTGCTTTTCTCCCGTACTTGGTTTGGTCTATAGTGACTCCGTGCCGGATCGAACGAGGCGCGATCGTCTCCTGGAGATTTCCCCGGCCAGGTGCAGCGAGCGAAGGGCAAGGAATGCGCAGGTAAAGCTTGCTTCGGTTGGGTGCACGTCTTCGTGGCGGCCATGGCCGCGCGAACATCGATCAGGATCAGAACCTGCCAGGAGGGTCGAATGAATTTTTCCGATACGATTGAATCGTTACTCAGCAGCAAGGCTGCGAACAGCGTCCTTTTTATTGCGCCCGAACAGATGGTCTTTGAAGCGCTGGAGACCATGGCTGAGTACGATATTGGCGCACTGCTGGTGCTTTCCGAGGGAAAGCTGGTGGGGATTTTTTCCGAGCGCGACTACGCCCGCAAGTGCGTTTTGCTGGGCCATCTCTCCCGCGAGACCCAGGTCAGCCAGATCATGACCAGCCCGGTCTTCTTTGTCAGACCAGAGAACACCGTGGACGAGTGCATGGCCCTCATGACCCAAAACCGCTTCCGCCATCTGCCCGTCGTGAGGGATGAGAAGGTGGTGGGTGTGGTCTCCATCGGCGATCTGGTGAAGTGGGTGATTGCCGGCCAGGAACAGGCCATTCTGGAGCTGCAAGGCTACATCACCGGTGCTTATCCGGGATAATTTCCATCCAGTCTCGACAACCTCCCAGGTTGCGAGGCTGGAGCTTGGGACGCAGTATCGCGTGTGTTCCAAGAGGAACTATGAACCTGCTTTGGCTTCTGAATGCTCGTTGGCTTTTACCGCCGCGCATTCACCCCCTACAATGAGTGAAAGAACCTTTCACATCGAGGAAAAACATGCCGCTCTCCGGAGAAGCCATTCGCCTGATGAACTACATTGACGACGTTGCAGTAACCCTGCGCCGCGTCCTGGCCGTCATTCCTACCCTTTCCGACGAAGAGCGCGCCCGCGTGGCCGAGCATCTGCTCCAGGCCAAGCCCAACGCCGAAGACCTCGCGCAAGCACTGGCCAGCGTCACCAGCGCCAAGTAAGCAGCGCATGGCTGCTACCGTCGCCATTATCGGAGCCGGCCCGCTGGGCCGCTGGCTGGCCCTGCGGGCCGCCCGCGCCGGCTTCCGCGTCCTGCTGGAAGACGTGATGCCGCTCAATCTGCGTCACGCTCAGGAAGAGATCCGCCAGCAACTCGGTCCCGAGGCGATGCCGGAGATTGCCTTCGTCTCCACCATCGAGGACGCCGTTCGCGATGCTGACCTGATCATCGACTGCGTTCCCGACGAACTGGAGTCCAAGCTGGAGATCTTCTGGCTACTGGACCGCATGGCGCCGCCCCGGTCGGTCTTTGCCACGCCCACCACCAGACTATCCATTGTCGATCTGGCCCACTGCACCTATCGCCCCGCGCAGTGCATCGCCATTGTTGCCGAGGCCTCGGCCCTGTGTGCCGGCGCCAGCGCCGAGATCCTGCTGCGCGCCACGCCGCAAACCTCTGTGGAGAGCCTCGCGTTGGTCGAGAACTTCTGGCGTTCGCTGGATTTTGCGCCTGCGACAGAGGTGGAAGCCGCTCTTCCCGCTGCCTGAAGGCGAATTGCTTATAGCGTTTTAGGGAATACTGTAGATCGAAACCATGACCTCAAGTTGACGCCACGGCAAACGCAATAAGAAAAGGCAGAGATCGCTCCCCGAGAGAGGGGTTTCCTCAATGAAGGAGTTTTACCCGCTCTACCGTTTAATTTCAGTAAGTTAAATATTTTATAGGGGGGGAGGGGGTAGGCTTCCGAGAAGAAAGATCGGTATTGCTCACTCCGCCCAGGTGCTGGGAGCGCCCCTAGAGCAAAACCAGAGTCCCTATATCCTGACAAGCACTCTGGAAGGTCGATGCTTCCTGATGGTCGCGCTGACTTGAGTGCGTGGTTTCGGGATACATCGACTCTGGTTTTGCTGTAACTGCATTGTGCGCCGAAGATGGAAAATGAACTGCAATTTGCGGGGGATAATCTTCGTGGTCTGCCGTTTCACGGAGACGCATTCCTTTGGAAAGAGGGGCGCCATCGTGGAACCACCCATTCTTCATGCGATAGCCCTGAAGTTGGTGTGAACACCAGTGAGCGACGACCTTCGACGCGGATAAAGAGTTCACACTATTTTCTAAAATGCTCTAGCTCCTCACAACTGCTTTTCTTTCATGACAATTCAGCGTGCAGCTGTCGTGGTAGAGCTTTTTGCCTTGCGATGGAAGAGGGCTTTGGAGATGTCAGGGTAAAACTCGTTGGCGAGAAGTTGGAAGAGGCCTTCAGCGGAGTCGATGGAGGCGCGCTGGAAGGTGAGACCGAGCCCCCGGCTGCTGGAGGGGTAGTAAGTGTTGGAGATGGCGCCGGCGATGAGATTGCCGCCGAGGTTGGATGCGTTGAACTGCCATGAGCCGTTGTCTCCCCGGCAGCGCACGGCGGCTAGGAGCGAGTAGCCGAGGCGGTGGCTGAACCCTCCGTGGCCGAGACGGAAATAGCGCGGATCCTGATGCAGGAGAGAGGGAAGGATGCCTTCACTCCAGATTTCACCGTCGAAGTCGTCGGCGTAGGATGCGCCGAAGCGCTTGGCGTATCCGGTGAATCCAGAGCCGTATTCCGGAAATTCATTGCTCCTTTGCTCGAGGGCCGCGTCTAGTGCGGAAGTGGCGACGTCAAACGGGTCAACGCCATCGGCGAGGGCGAGTCGGAACTTCTGGCTGGCGGAGAGTGGAAGTGCGTGGCCGTTGAATACCGCTGTGAAGGCAGGCACGATTCCGAGCATGCGCTGCTGCTCCTCTTGCTTGAGCTCCCGTTCGGCCTGGGCATGGCGGTTTTCGGGGAAACTGGCGGGCAGTGGCGCGGGGGGCGGGGTTTGAGAGCTTAGACCAGATGCGGTGGCGGTCAGGAGTGCGAGAAGGATAAAAGAACGAGTGAGGATCATCTACCCAATAGATTGCCTTACTTTTATGAAGGTTGGCTGAAGGGGTTTTGAGTGTTCTCCGAATTTTGTTCCGATGCCCAGAATAGTATCTGTCCAACTTGCAGCATGAAAGCAAAACGGCAATGAGCAAGTTCATTCCATGCACAGTAAATACGAAAAACGTGTACACTGTTTCCGTATGAAAAACATTACCCTGAGTGCCGACGAGGATCTGATCGAGCGGGCGCGGTTGATCGCGCGCGGACAGCGCAGAACCCTGAATGAAGCTTTTCGTGAATGGCTGGGGCAATTTACGCAGAGCGCGGGAGACGCTCAAGGATTTGATGCTTTGATGTCGCGCCTGCAACACGTCGACGCCGGCCGAAATTTCAGCAGGGACGAGTTGAATGAGCGATAGATTCTTTTTGGATACAAATATCTTCGTCTACTCGTTCGAGCAAAGCGCTGTCGCAAAGGCCCAGATTTCAGCACAACTCATCCGCCAGGCACTGACAACGCAAAAGGGTGTGATCAGCTATCAGGTGGTGCAGGAATTTTTCAATGTGGCCTTGCGGAAATTCTCCCAACCCATGCAGGCTACAGACGCTGAGCAATACCTCAGTACGGTTTTCCGCCCTTTGCTGGCTGTGCATTCCTCACCGGCGCTCTATGTGGAAGCATTACATTTACATGCTCAAAGAGGTCTCTCGTGGTACGACTCCTTGATCGTTTCTGCTGCGATACAGACGCAGTGCGAACTGCTTTACACAGAGGACCTGCAACACGGCCAGCGGTTCGGAACTCTTCAGGTCAGAAACCCCTTCCTCGGCTAGGCAGGGAGTGCGACGTTGCACATTTTTCAGACTGTTATCCTGAAATGTGACTGCCAAGCTGAAAACCCTCCCCAAGACCCCGCGCCGTAAGAGTTTCTTACGCTCCTTTGTGCGCTGGACGGCTATCGTTGTCGTTTCTCTCTGGTCGCTTGCCGCGCTTTCTCTGGTGGCCGCGAAGTGGATCGACCCGCCAACGACCGCTTTGCATGTTGAGCGCCGCCTGCAGGCCTTCGTTCACCGCAAGCCGTATCAGGAACACTACACCTTTGTTCCGCTGAGCGAGATTTCGCCCAACTTCCAGCACGCGGTCATCGCCGCGGAGGACGCGCGCTTCTACCAGCACCATGGCTTCGACTGGCAGGCGATCCAACTCGCTGCCCAAGAAGATATGGAAGGCGGCCGCACCCGCGGCGGTTCCACTCTGACCCAGCAACTGGTTAAAAACCTGTTTTTTGGAACGGGCGGCTCGATCTTTCGCAAGGGCGCGGAGTTCACTTTGGTGCCGGTGGCCGAATTCGTCCTCGGCAAGCGCCGCATTCTGGAACTCTACGTCAACGTGGTCGAATTTGGACCGGGAATTTATGGCGCCGAGGCCGCCTGTCGCTACCACGACAAGATCTCGGCCCGGAATATCGACCGGCAGCAGTCGGCCCAGTTGGCGGCGATTCTGCCCGCTCCGCTCAAGCGCCGGCCGGCGCGCATGACGCGCTACAGCGCCATCATTCTCCGGCGGATGCAGCAGATGGGCTGGTGAGGGCGACATTCTGGAGTCGTTTATAGATTGCACTCAGTCGGTGATTTCCTGGCTTACTCCAGAACCAGCACATGGTGGCGGAATGCTGGACCGGCCAAGTACAGGATGGCTTTGTCCAAAGTAACCAGAATGCCGTTTTCCCGGATGGCCAAGCCGAGCAGGTAAGAATCTGTGATCTGCTGGTGGCCGATCACTCGATCCCGAAATGGCGCTACGAGCGTTGCCCAGTCCGTCGCGATAGGCCAATACCGGAAGCCGGGATAACTACTCAGTGCCGTAAGTAGATCGAATACTTCACACACCGGCAACTTTCCAATCAGCGGATGGCAGGAAAGGCGCAACAGACCTGCTTCCGAGAAGGCGCATATCCCCCATTCCCTCGCTTGCGCATCAAACCACCTCCTTGCCGTGGAGTAGTGAATGTGCTGTTCGTTGGTAAGCGCAACCAGAACATTCACATCGAGCAGGTATCTGGTGCTACTCAAGTTCTTCCTCCAGAGCTGCCTTCACCATTTCGTTGGTGATGACTGGGCCTTCGGAGCGGATGACCAGCAGTCCATTGGAAGCTCTCACAAGCCGCGAGGATTTGCTGGCGGGAGGCGGAGCCGCGTGGCCTCTACGCATCAATTCGCCGATAGCGTCGCCCATGGTCGTCCCACGCCCCTTGGCATAAAGACAGGCAAGTTCATAGGCATCCTGATCGAGAGTGACGGTGGTTCTCATAGTTGAAATATGCATCAAGTTCAAGATTGATGCAATATGTAAAATTGAGACGCTTCGGTAATAAGAGAATCAAAGAGTAAAACTGCACTAATTTGTTCGCTCACAGCGGCTTTGGTTGGCCTATTCAGCAGAGGAGAAACAGGACAATCCCATTTCAGCGCCCGCAAATGTGCGAAAAACGCCAGCGGCGCTGATAGGCTAGAGGCAGATATGAACGACAATTTGCATCAGTTGCGCTGTTTCGGATGCGGGGCGCGGATCGCCGGCGCGGAAGCCAAGCCGGACTTCCGTTGCGCCCTCTGTGGGGACCTGTTTGAAGTCGAGTATCCCGGCTGGAGTCAGCGCCGGGGCAACGACCGGCCCAATGCCGGCGCGCTCAAGTGGCTGTGGCGTGAGCGCCGCGCTTCGGCGGAGACGCTGGACCACTCCGGCGTCTGGCGCTTCCGCGAGCTGCTGCCGATTCTGGACAACTTCGGCAACGCCGTCACCCTCTTCGAGGGCAATACGCCGCTCTATCATCTGACCCGCACCTCCAAGGCGCTTGGCATCGATCAGGTCTATGCCAAGCATCAGGGCATGAACCCCTCCGGCTCGTTCAAAGACACCGGCATGACTGCGGCTCTGAGCGTGGCCAAGGAACGGGGCTTTGAGTGGGTGGCCTGCGCCTCGACCGGCAACACCTCGGCAGCCATGGCGGCCTATGCCGCTCGCGCTGGACTGCGCTGTCTGGTGCTGATTCCCGATGGCAAGATCGCCTGGGGCAAACTGGCCCAGGCCATGGACTACGGCGCGGTGACCTGCCAGTTGAAGACCGACTTCGACGGCTGCCTGAGCCTGCTGACGGAGATCGTCCAGCAGTCGCCCATCTATCTGCTCAACTCGGTTAATCCCTACCGTTTGGAAGGGCAGAAGACCCCGGCCTTCGAGATCGCAGAAGCTTTTGACTGGAACGTTCCCGACCACTTGATCGTACCGGGCGGCAATCTGGGCAACAGCTCGGCTCTGGGCAAGGGGTTCCGCGAGATGCATGAACTGGGCCTGATCGCCCGCATGCCGCGCATCTCGGTGATTCAGGCGGCTGGGGCCAATCCGCTGGTGCGCAGCTTTATCGCCAATGACGGCACGGCGCTGGAGCCGGTGGAGGCGCAGACCCGCGCCACGGCCATTCGCATCGGCAACCCCGCCTCATGGCGCAAGGCTGCCAAGGTGATTCACGATACCGGCGGTTGGTGCCTGGATGTCTCCGAGGCTGAGATCGCCGTCGCCAAGGCGGAGATCGGCGCCGAGGGCCTGGGCTGCGAGCCGGCCTCTGCCGTTACGCTGGCGGGCTTGAAGAAGCTGCGCGCGCAGGGCAAGATCGGCGCTGGCGAGACGGTGGTGCTGCTGCTCACCGGCAACACCCTCAAGGACGCCGATTACACTATCGACTTCCATCGCGGAACTCTGCTGAAGGACGAGGAAAAGGTTGGTCTGGAGTCGCAGATCGAAAGCCTGCGCCGCAATGCTCAGGCGGTCGACGCTACTCCTGCCGCTGTCCTGGCCACGCTGAAGGGCAATCTGGGATGAGCGAATCCGATATGAAGCACGTGGGAGCTCTGCGGTTGCGTCTGCCGGCTACCTCCGCCAATCTCGGACCGGGCTTTGACGCCGCCGCTATCGCCTACGATTTCTTTCTGGAGATCGAGGCGATGCCGGCGACTGAGTTCTCTATCGACGCGACCGGCCGGGACGCGGACCGCTGCGGGCGCGTCGAAGACAATTTGATTCTGGAGATTTACAAAAGCCTGCTGATCAAGAATGGTCGTCCAGTGACGCCGTTGGCCATTCGCATGAAGAACGGTATCCCGCTGGGGATGGGTTGCGGTTCTTCTGCGGCCGGACGTTTGGCTGCTATCGCGCTGGCCGTTCACTTTGGCCAACTGGGCTGGACAAGCGAGCAGATTCTGGAAGAAGCCACGGAGTTGGAGGGCCATCCCGACAACGTCGCCGCCTGCTGGCTGGGCGGATTTGTGGCTACTGCATGCGAGGGCCGGACCGTTCATGTGGCGCGCGTTACGCCTCCAGCCGCGTGGCGGGCGATTGTGGTGCTGCCCTCGGAACCGCTGGCTACCAGCAAGGCCCGCGCCGTGCTGCCGGAGTGCTACGACCGCGCCGACGTGGTCGCCAATATTCAGTCAGTCTCGATGCTGGGCCTGGCCTTTGCCCAGGCCAACCCCGGCCTGCTGCGCATGGCCATGCAAGACCGCATCCATCAGCCGTATCGGGCCGCTATCTGCCCGTTGTTGCCGCCGCTGTTACCGTTGGCCGGAAGTAACGGTATTTTGGGCGTTGCCCTGAGCGGAGCGGGCCCAGCGGTGCTGGTTGTAGTGGAAAGTGAAGCCGGTCTGACTGCGGCCTCAGCAGAAATTTTGCAGGCGTTGCGGGGCTTTGAGCAGCCGGAACTTGTTGTGTCGCACTTCCAGATTGAAGGAACAAAACAATATTCATAAGCAGGATGCAATGGAAGGGTATTGTTTTGATTTGCAACTAATGAATTCTTCTGATTACTAATTGCACAATAACCCGTTAGTGTTTACACGGTCGATTACCTAAGTTTTCTTGATATTCACTCTGAAAACACTTACATTCCCTGCGTGGGCAGTTCTGGGGGAGGGCTGCTCTAGCGCCCGTGATCCTATCTTGGATCCGGGCGCTTTTGATTGCAGCGAATGAGATTGTCTTTTACTAAATAGATGAAAATAGAAAGCTTGGCCGGGGTGGTCAGACCTTTATGTGAGTTTATTTCATGTCCTGGCCTGGTGGCCTGCGACTTTCCGCTTTGTTGTTGCATCCCATAGATGCAGTGTTGCCGCTACACTAGTGAAGAGCGGTATCCGCAAGGAGGATCATGGCTGGAGTAGGAATTTTGGAAGTTAGCGATGCGACGTTCGATCAGGAAGTGCTGCAGAGCGCGCAACCGGTTCTAGTGGATTTTTGGGCTGCCTGGTGCGGCCCCTGCAAGGCCATTGCGCCGATCGTGGAGAGCCTGGCGGCAACCTATGCCGGCAAACTGAAGGTGGCCAAGGTGGACGTGGACAGCAACAGCGCCGCGCCCTCGCGCTTTGGCATTCGCGGCATTCCCGCGCTGCTCTTCTTCAAGGACGGCAAGGTCGCAGATCAGGTGGTTGGCTTTGTGCCCCAGGAGACCATCGAAGAGAAGATTCAGAAGCTGCTGGCGTAAGGCAGTTTGCGGCAAGCAAAGAAAAGGCCCGGCATGATGCCGGGCCTTTTCTTGTTTGTGAAGCGAGTGCAAGCTCAGGCCGAAGGGGCCACGTGGACCTCCCCTTCCGTCCAGGGGGGCAGCAGCTTGACCAGAATCCAGAGGAAGAGAAAGGGTAACAAAGAGAGCGCGATGGTCATCAGCAGGCCCTCGCGGGTCACCAGAGCGACCTTGTAGGTGGTGTAGCCCAAGAAGCTCTTGGAGAAGAGCTGTCCGCCGATCACCACGTTCCAGCGCATGGCGAAGACGCCGATCATCGTCAGGCTGCCGGATACGACGTAGATGACCTTGCGCACCCCGGCGGGCAGCTTCACAACCTGAGTCAGGAAGAGCAGCGCTAGCGGTACCGCGGTGCCCAGGATGATCTGCAGGATAATCTGCGAGAAAAAGAGCTTGGTGTGGACCATGAAGTCCAGGCTGCGGAAGGACTCGTCGGCCTCATAGATGCGGTGGATCAGGTCCAGCATCTCCAGACCGAAGTCGATGACGAAGATGTAGAAGAGATACATGGCGATGGTGTCGACGCAGTGAATGTCGATAGGCAGTTTGCGCAATTTGGTGGTGGCCATGTAGAGCAGCATGACGGCCGCAACGCCGGAGACCATCGCCGAGAAGATGAAGACCACCGGAACCAGCGGCGAGGACCACCAGGGATTGGCCTTGACAGAGCCAAAGATGAAGCCGACATAGCCGTGCAGCAGGAAGGCCGAGGGAATGCCAATGACGGTGATGATCCAGCCCACCTTGTCGTCGATGGCCAGGGCGCGGGGACTGATGTTGGTTGAACCCAGCGTCATGGCCCCATAGAGCCAGCGCAGCGGTCCGGTAGTGGTCTGGTAGAGGCGGACGATATCGGCCCGGTAGTCGATCCAGATCTCGGTGACCAGCACGGCCATGAGATACCAGAGGTAGACGAAGCCGAACATGGCCATGGCCGAGGATGTGTGTGGAGTCAGATACATCTCCAGCGAACGCTCGGGGTGGCCCAGGTGCAGTTGCAAGGGCAACGGGGCCACCAGCAGAAAGGCCAGCGCCGTCAGCAGCGCCAACCGGTAGGTGGGCTTGACCGCTTCCACCCGGAAGACCCGCTCCAGCGAAGCCAGGATGAATGCTCCGGCTACCAGTCCGGTAATGAACGGGTAAAGCACGATCAGTATGCTCCACAGCAGACTGACTTCGTTGGGATACATGAAGCCTTCAACACCAGGCATATTTCTTCCTTTCCAGGCCGTTTCTTCGATAGCGCACTAGCGTACCGATCCATCCAACTCGTTGTAGAAGACCTTGGGGCGGGTGGCCATCTGCGGCTTCAGCACCTGTACCTTGTGAGTCTTCAAAAAGGCGTGGATGGGGTCGTTGGGGTTCTTGAGGTCGGCCAGTTGGCGCGCGCCGGTGGGGCAGTTCTCGCAGCAAGCAGTGGTCAGTCCCTTGGTGATGCGGTGGTAGCAGAGCGTGCACTTGTCGGCCACGTGCTTCTCGGGATGGATATAGCGGCAGCCGTAGGGGCAGGCTTGCACGCAGTAGGCGCAGCCCAGGCAATACTTCTGATCGACCAGCACTACGCCATCGGGGCTGACGAAGGTCGCGCCTACCGGGCAGACCTGGGTGCAGGGTGAATCCGCGCAATGGTTGCACAGCTTGGGCACAAAGAAGTACTTGCCTGCGTCTTCCTCCACGGCGGGGAAGCCCTCTTTGCCGCCGTCTGGCGAGATCACCTGGGGATTTTCCAGGTTATAGTCGGTGACGTGATAGCGCTCCACCCAGGTGCGGAAGAAGCCGTCGGGTACGTCGTTCTCTTTTTGGCAGGCGCGCACGCAGTTGCCGCAACCGATGCACTTGGAGATGTCCATCAACATGCCCCACCAGTGTTCGGAGGTCTTGTAGTTGGGGGATTCCTCCGGGGTGCCGGCAAGCACCGACTGCCAGGCGATGGCGGCGGCGGGCATCAGGATCATGAAGTGACGGCGATTGATGGTCATTGTGCGCCTCCTGCTGGTTTTCCCGCGTCGATGGCCGGGGAATGCGGTTGATGACAGGTCTCGCAGGGCAGGCCGCCGGAGTGCTCTTCGGCGTGGATCTGGGGAAAGTTTTTAGGCTTGGCAGCCGAAGCGGCATGACAGCGCACGCAGAGCAGCGCCGTATCCAGTTTGGGTGGGGTGACGTTGGTGGGATCGTCGGCGTGCTGCGCCAGAGCGCCGTGACAGGCCTCGCAATTCACATGCGCGTGCTTGCCCTTGATCTTTATGTCGAGAATGTCGCTGTGGCAGGTTTCGCAGGTCTGATGACCGGCGAAATGGATGGGATGGGCGGCAATCTCTGCCAGGGCGTCGCCCCGGTAGTGCCCATACTGGCCAAAACTGTGCGGAATAAAATGCGCGCGCAGCCCTAGCAAAATCAACGTGCCCACGACAAAGAGCGCCGCGAAGCGGAAGAGATGTCCAGCATCCTTGAAAGCACTCATTACGCCTCAACCCCCGTGGTCCACCGCTATAGGGAAGACCGGAAACTTCCTGAGACGCAATCACTTTGGCGGGTAGACGATAGAGGTGTATGTGAGCCTGATCACATGGCAGGAAGGGTGAGAAAAAGGCGGGAAAGGTGCGGGGTAGAAAAATGCCTAGTTTCCTCCCTGATCTCGCAAGGGCGTGCGGGGAGGAAGGCAGCGAGTCAGTTGTGCCGCGAGTCAGGGGAAAGAAAAACAGCGAGTCAGCGAGTAAGCCAGGGTAATCGCATTTGGATCTTTACCTGATTGCGCCCTGCTCCCTCCCCAAAAGCAGGAAATCCAGCTTTGCCAAAAAACCTTCGCAGAGCAATTTTAAAATGCGATTGCCCAGGCGAGTTAGCGGTGCTCCGGGGCGGGAGTCTGAAGCAACGCTGGCTTCGCTCTAGCGATAGCGGCGAGTTGTCTTGAGCACCATGGAAAAGACTCCGGACTCGTCGCGGGCCACTAGCAGTGAGACATGGTGGTTGATGGCCACTTCGGCCTGAATCAGCTGCTGGTTGGTGGTGTTCACATTGGTGGCGTAGGTCAGGGTGAGATTGCGGCCCAATTGCTCCTCGACGATGATGCGTGAGGTGGAGTTGCCCAGTGCGCCCAGGTAGTTGGGGTCGAGTTTGACCGAACCCGCGCCGAAGAGCTTTTGCACCCGGCTGCTGACGGTAGCGTTGAGCGCACCGCCAAGCAGGGCGTCGGTGGCGGGATTGGCTCCGGCCTGCATCTGCTGCTGCGTATAGATGCGCTGCTGATTCTCGGTGCGTCCCAAGGCCAACAGGGCAACTACATCAGCTTCGGGCAGCGGAGGATCGCTGCGGTAGGTGACGACGGGTTTGTCCAGGGTTCCGTGCAGGCCGAGAGAGATGTCGTAGTCCTCGACTCGGGCCGTGGCGTTGAGGTCGATGGAGGGCTGAATGCGCACCGGGTTGGTGAAGGAGAGCTCGCCGCGCTGCAGTTCATAGCGGGTTCCGGCCAGGATGGCGCTACCCTCGGTGATCGAGACACGTCCCAAGAGCGAGGGCGAGGCTACAGTACCGCGCAGGCGCAAATCCACGTTGCCGGCCAGCTTGGCGTAGGCGTTCTGGAAGTTCAGTTGCGGCGACGAGGTGAAGTGGACATTGAGGCGGATGTGGTTGGAGGGCGCGTCGAGGGGGGCAACAGCTTGTACTCCACCTGCTTGCACAGCTAGCCCCGCAAAGTCGAAGTCGGGGCTGATGGCGAAGCGGGTGATCTGCACGGTTCCGCTTAAAAGCAGGTTGTTGCGCGGTCCTTGCAGGGACAACGAAGCGTCGGCCAGGGAACTGACCCCTTGCGGATAGCGAATGCGGACGCCCGTGCCGGTTGCGGTGAGATTGGCATAGATGCCGTTTTGGTAAGAGAGATAGCCGCCCAGGCTGAGCTGGCCTCCTCCGGTCATGGCTGTCAGCGAGCGGACTTCGAGCCGGTTCTGGTTGAACTCCAGGGTGCCGTGAAGCTGGCTGAGGCCGTTGGGAATGTCTTCCCAGGCGACGGAGCCGTTCTGGAAGTCGACGCGGCCGCGCAGGCCGGGGTCTAGTAGAGGTCCGTGCGCCTGAACTTCAAAGGTCGAAGTGCCGCTGGCGGTCAGGTCGGAGTCGAGGGACTGAATCAGCTTAAGGTTAATAGAGCCACTGGCGGCAAGGTCCAGCTGATGTTTGTCTTTGAGCGACAGGCTGCCTTGCAGGTGCATGTCGGTATCTTCGCCGGTGACGTGCAGCGGATCAAGATTGAGGCGAGCGTTGGCCAGGGTGGCGTGCAGTCCGCCCTCGCTGTGCAGATGGACGCCGGCGATGCCTACCGCCAGTTCCTGAATGCGTGCTTCGCCGCGCATGCTTTCGGGATGGCTGAGCGGACCGTCCAGTGTAATCGCTCCCGCCAGCGCCGATTCGCCGCTCAATCCCTGCACCTGCGCCAGCTTGAGCAGCGCGCCGATGTTGAAGCGGGAGAACTCCAAGCGGGCCTGGGTGGGGTGGTCGCCATCGAGCGAGGTTTGTCCGTGGGCGGTCAACTCGGCGGCGTCCAGACGGCTGGTCAGGTCATAGGAAACCGCGCGGTTGGCAGTGTGGGCTGTTATCTGTATGCTGCCCAGCGGCTCGCCTCCCAGCGCCAGATTGGCCAGTGCGGCATGGGCCTCAAGATGAGGATCGTTGAGGCTACCCGAGCCGGAGATCGAGAAGTCCAGCTTGCCCGCCGCCGCCAATCCCTGCTTGCGCAGGCCTGCCAAACGGGAGATGTCCAGACCACTGGCATCGGCCTCCACCTGAAACTGATGGGAAGCCAGAGCAAAGCTGCCACTGACGCCGATCTTGCCGGCATCGGAGTTGATCGAGAGAGTGTGGAGCTTGAGTGTCTGGCGCTCCATGGTTCCTTCAGCGCGCAGACGCGATACCGGCTCACCATAGATGCTTCCGCCGTCCAACTGCATCCAGCCAGAACCGTCCAGCGTATGGAGCGGTCCGTCCAACGCCAGTTGCGCGCTCAATGCGCCGGTTACGGGCAGTTGCAGACTGGTAAGGGGAAGCAACTGCTCCATGCCGATCTGGCTGGCGTGTAGGTGTGCGTGAAGCAGGGAATTGCTGTCATAAACCGGAAGCGCGGCCCTGCCGGGTTTGGGAGCAACCATTGAAGCGGTCAGGCTGCCATCCAGGTCGAGTGTGGTCTTGCCCTGGCGCAATTCGGCGTGGCCAATATCAATTCGGTTAGCTGAGTAGCTGCCCGCTGCGTCCACCTGATCCCAATGAACCACCTGCTGCACCTGCGCCACCTGCGGTGGGGCCACCTGCGGTGGGGCAGACGATGCCTTCGGCAGGACTGAAGCGGACGGTGTTGGCAGTTCCATCGTCAACTGCGTTGCTTTGGCGACGCCGGTGATGCGTGGATCATAGAGAGAGTTGGACCAGGTACCGTGGAACTCTCCCTGTCCTTTAAGAGCGATGGGCAGGGCGGCTACACCGGAGTTGCCTGCGGCCGGCAGGTCCAGATCGCGCAGCACGGTATCGAATTCGCTCAGGTTGCCGGTCTGCAGGTCGATGTAGATCGCTGTCGGGCTCACCAGTGGATATGCGCCCAGATGGCCGTGTGCCTGGATCTGGCTAGAGGGCAGGTTCAGTTCCAGCTTGCGCAGATCGACTGCGCCGTCTCTTTGGGTGTAGGTGCCATCGACCACACCGGTGGCCGGAACCATGCCCGCCGCTACCTGCGCTGGCGGAGTGAGCGCCAGCAGGCCAGGCACAACCAGCGTGTTGACGTCGCCCTTGACCCATTGCGCATCCGCATGGCCGTTGACTCGCGTATCGAAGCCCAGGTGCTGGAAGGGCGGGAGGCAGACCATCTCCAGAATGGTGTCGAGAGCTACATTCTTGAAATCCGCCGTGACCTTGCCGTTGACCGGGATGGTGATCACATCGGCGGGCGCAACAGGCTTGGGCGGCGCGGCTGGCGCGTGGCCGCCATGGGCCTTGCCATTGCCGGCCGGCTGCATCGTCGCCTGACCGGGAACGACCGGCAGCCAATGGTCGAGCGCGACAGTTCCGTCGATCTCTCCACCCTGGCGCAGACGGGCTGTGATTTGGGTGATCAATAGTTGTTCGGCGTCGGCGTGGACGCGCGCGTCGAACTGGATGCCGGTGGCAACCACGCCAGTGCCAATGTAAGCTCCGCCGTCCACATGCACGCCACCATCAATGCGGAAGAGGCCGGATTCACCCGCACTGTTCAGGTTCAGGTGGGCGATGCCCTGCGGCGCGAAGGGATAGCCGGTCAGAGGGTCGAGCAGACGCATGTCCAACTCGCCGTGGGTGACGGCCTGCCAGCGGGGATGAACAAAATCTTGCAGAGACCCATTGATCTCCAGCGTGCGGTCCTTGATGCCGTGGCCTCGCGAGGTTAGCCGCAGAGAGCGCAGTAGGACGGCATTGCGGGTCAAGTCCAGTGTGGCCTGCATCAGCCCTTCGACGGGCGGGGTCTTGGTCTTCAGCCCCGGCTTGGGCGCGGGCCCGCGAGTCAGGCTCAGATCGCGAGCGCCGGTCTCGATGTGATAACTCTCCGGGAAGTTGACCGAGGGAGCGTTATAGCTGGCCAGCAGGGAGAGATCATTGGCCTCCACGCTGAGTGGCGCGTAGCGATTCTGGAAGTCGAAGGCTGCGGCGCGGCTCTCATAGTGCAGCATGGCTTCGGTGATGGCGAAGTGGCTGGCTTTGAGGTTGAAGATCGTTTCCAGCGCCGGTTTGCCCGGCTTTTTCGGTTTGCGCGGCTGGGGCTGGTTGGTCGAGCCATCGGCATACACGATCAGGTGCAGACGGGGCCGTCCCACTTCCAGATCGCGAAGCAGAATGCGGGGACTCCAGAAGCCGAGCAGACTTAGCCGCAGATGCAGTCGCTCGACCTGCGCCAGGGGATCTTCACTGGGGGCTTCCAGACCGTGCAGCACCAGACCGTCGGCTTCGGCCTCCAGCGAGAAGGGACTCCAGTGAAATGCAGCGATCTCCACACGCCCACCGGTGGAGTTTTCCAGCTCGGCGACGATGCGCCGTCGCACCAGATCTTCGCAGGCCTTTGACGTAGCCCACCAGCAGAGCGTGGCGACGGAGGCTGCCAGCAGAGCGGTGAAAGCTGCTGTAATCCAAAACCAGCGGCGACGGCGCCGTGGGCGCTTTTGCGTTTTCTCTTGGGGGTTCTGAAGCGCTTCACCTGGGGGGATGGAGGTAGGCTGCTCGGGCTGTTCCTGCGGAGTAGGGTCGCTCATTGCGCCGCGCTCCTTTCCTCACCAGACTTCAATGCCGGGTCCAGCACCTCAACGTCGCCCTGCTTGCGCAGGTTGGTCAGCCATTCGTCGAAGAGCACATTGACCTGTTGCTGCAACAGGATCTCCTCGATGCTCGCGGCAACCTGGTTGAGCGGTGGGACGGTCTCGCCGGGTGCGTATTGTGGCAGCAGGGTCTCGCGATAGTAGGTTTCTATCTCCTGGGGTTGAATGCGGATACCCTGGCGAAAGCGCAACTCAATGAAACGCAAAATCTGCAGGCGGTTGCGCAGATATCTCTCGACCCGCTCCGGGGTCAACTCGTGCGCGGTGAGAAAAATCTTCCAGCCTTCGTCGGAGGCGCAGTTCTCGTGCACGCAGGCGGGCAGTTCCTTGCGTATCTCGGTTAACCGGGTCTGTACCTCTTCCTGGGTGGGGTCGGAGATCTGCTCATCCTGCTGGCGAATCTGCTGCTGAATCAGGGTGCGGCCGATCAACTGATCCAGGGCTTTTTGCCGGGATAGGTGGTCGTTCCGCTTGTGGCTGGGGTCCAGAACCGACATGCTCAACTCTTCTTCCAGATCGCTGGCCAGGATGGCGTGGTTGTTCACCACGGCAATGACGCGGTCCAGTTCTATGGGAGGACTCTGCTGCTGCGCGCGCAATAACCCTGGCAGGCACAGGGCCAGCAAGACCACCGGCGCGAGCAGGTGAAGGAGTCGGGTTGGCTGCGGCTGACGCATTAGAAGCTCTGTCCCAGACTGAAGAAGAAGTTGAAATGAGGTGCTTGGCCGACATGCGGCAAGGCCGAGGGATTGGTGTAGTCCTGAATCGCCGGATAGATGGGCGGATTCAAGTTGTAACTGAAGTCGAAGCGAACCGGGCCTACCGGCGTATGGTAGCGCAGGCCCAGACCCGGCGCGTGGGAGAAGTAGTTGAAGCTGCACGAGCCTTTCAACCCGGTCGAGGACCACGCCGTCGTGGTCGAGGGAAGTGTGGTGTTTTTGCAGTTCTCGCGCTCCGGCTGTTCCACCCTCAGGGCGCTGGCCCAGGCGTCGCCGGCATTGGTGAAGACGTTGCCCATATCGTGAAAGAGCACCACGCTGACGGCATTTCCTACCCAGGGTAGGGTGGGTGGAGGCAGGCGCAGTTCAGTGCTGTTGACCAGTGTACCGGCGCCGCCGACGGGGTAACCGGTGACGGGATCGCGCGGACCGGCGGCATTGATGGCAAATCCGCGGTGTGAGGTCGCTCCACCGGAATAGAGCCGCTCGGGGAGGGGAAGCAGCCGGTCGCCGCCGGAGCCATAGGAGCGCTCCTGGCCGTAGCGGGTGTTGCGCGCCAGCACGAACCTTCCCCGGCCAAAGCTCAGGAAGTTGGAGTTCGACAGGTCCAGCCGGTTGAACTCCGCCTGTGCTCCCAGCGATCCGTCGGAGAGGAAGTCCTGAAAGCTGGTGTACGTGCCGGAGTGTGCGTCGAGCAGCGAGTCGCGCGTATCGCGAATCCAGGTGAAGCCCGGGCCGGCGACCCGCGCTGCCGTGGAAAGCGCGGTCAGCTCGGAGGTGTAGACCTGCAAGCTGTCCTCAGCTACCTTGACGCGGCGGAAGTCGAATTCATAGACCAGGGTGTTGGCCTTGGAGAGGAACGATCCGGGGGTGTTGAAGTGCTCAGTCCAGCGAATGCCACCCTCCAGTTTGGAGGCCACATAAGTAGTTACATCCTGGCTGTTGGCATAGCCTCCGGAAAGGGTTAGCCCGAAGTTGCGGTTGCCTTCAAAGTGCGGATTCTGAAAGAGCAGATCAACCTTCTGCTCCAGCAGGCCATAGGTGCCGCGCAGCGAAGCAGACTGGTCTCGTCCAAACAGGTTGTTGCGGGTGATATCGATCAGAAGGCGGGGGCTGATGCCGGTTTTGCCGTTGGGATTGCAGGCGGTATTGGTGGCTATGGCGTTGGAGCAGTTGTTGAGCGGGGTCCCGGTCTGGGCCTCGAAGCCTGCGCCATAAGTCAGCGCCCAACGTCGGGCCTCGCTGGCCTGCAACAGGACGGTCTTGTAAGCTTCCTCGCCGGAGGCATTCTCGACGGCGGTATTGACCTCGCTAAAGAGCGCGAAATCGTAGAAATTGCGCTGCGTCTCAACCAGCGCATTTTCATTGAGCGGATCGCCGGGGTGCACGGTGATGGCCTTGGCCACGGTATCGGGGCGGGTGTAATGCAGCCCCGTCAAAAGCACCTTGCGCACAAAGATCTGCCGGCCTTCCGTGACATGAAAGACGACATTCACCTTGTTCTCGTCGGTGGGGTCGGGCTGCTGACGAACTTCCACGTTGGCTTGGTCGAAGCCGCGGCTCAGATAGTCGGTGAGCAATGAATCGCGGTCGCCGGTCAGGTTTTGCGGGGAGAGCAGTTGCCCCGCAACGGTGTTCATCTGTGGCAGCAGCTTGGCGGCATCACCATGCTCGACGCCTTCCAGTTGTACCGTATTCACTCGTTGTTGCGCACCCTCAGCGATGTGATAGACGATGCTGAGCGGGGCAGTCTTGCGGGGTGCGGCGGTCTGGGATTCTGCCCCAACCGGTTCTCCCGCATCGGCCTCCGCGGTGACCTTCACGCGGGCGAAGCCGTTGTTCTGGTAGACAGCCTGCAATGCTGCAATATCGGCGGACACCAGCGCCTGACTATACGCGCCATGACGGTCCAGGCTGTCGGCGGCATGAACGCTGAGCAGGTCCTGCAAGGTGGCGGAGTCAAAGTAATGGTTCCCTGTCACGGAAACCCGCAGCACCCGCCGCCGCGCTCCCAGGCTCACCTTGTAGAGGATAGTTACTTCGTCGGCCTGGCTGGGTTGTTGTTCGTGTTCCACATGCACGTCGAAGTAGCCCTGACGCTGGAAGTAGTCGCGCAGATTGCGGTTGCCTTCGTTGAGCAGATCGTCGTCCACGGCGCCTTCCTCGAAGACCGGAATCACGTGCTTGATGCGCTCTGAGCTTATGCTGGCCCCTTGAACCAGTACCTTCACCACCGGGCCGCGGTTGGCATAGAAGCGGAAGTCGGTCTTGTGCCCTTGCTCGGAGTAGGACTGCGACTCCAGCTTGACCTCTGCTTCCAGCCGGTCCTGCTTCTGGTAGTGCTTCAACACCCCAGCCAAAGCCCGGTTGCCGGTCTCGCGATCAACGGTCTTTCCCGGATTCAGGTGGGCTTGACGGCGCAGATCCTCGGCGCTCATGCCAGAGTCGCCGCTCACATTGATCGTCCCCACCCGCGCTTGTGGGCCACTCACCACATGAAAGGAGATGTCGACGAGCTGTTCTTCCGGATGCGGGACCAGCGTGGGGGTGATTGTGGCCTGGTGATAGCCATTTTCGGCCAGGGCACTTTTCATCTGCGTAATCGCCTGATTCAGGCGAGCTTCAGTGAAGCGTGCACCGGAGGCCAGCTGGCTGGCGCTGGTCAGCTGCGAGTTGACGGAAGCGCCTTTGGCGCCTTCTACTTCCACCGTGCCCACAAAGCTGCGCGGAGTACCGCGGAAGGTGAGCACAACACCACCAGGCTGAGCCTGTCCATCGACGGTGACGGTCTCGTAGAGCCCAGTGGCATAGAGCTGACGCAGGCTGCGTTTCAGCTTTTCCCGATTCAAGGGGGTTCCGGAGGATTGCGCCAGATGCTCCGGCAGCGGAGCCAGACGGCCGGCGGAGACGCCGACAAAGTCGATGCGCTGGACCTTTCGGCCCTCCCATTGACTGAGCAGCCCGGTTGGCTGGGTGGCGACTTGAGCGGAAGGAGGCTGCTGGCTCCAGGCCGGACGAATCGTTCCAAAGACAAGAAGATAAGCCAGCAGTGCGCCTGAGCCGAATCTTTTCATCTCTTCCGCCGGCATCGCCACTGTCTCTCCCAAAAAAATAAGACGGCGCCCGATTCTTTGCGCCTGCTTACCCTATACTACTGGGAAAGATAGAGGGTGCTGAATCATCAACGTGTAATGTTCGACCGTCCCAGTGCTTCATTCGCCTTATATGAAATCCATTTGCTTATCGGGCGGCTATCTGCCGTACTATTCAGTCGCGCCTTTGCGGCGCTGCAATTCAAGAAAACAAGCCCCTATAAAACCTGTGAATTTAACGGAATGTGCATTCCTAAAAGGACATATATGGCTGATTCGAGTGAGCTTTCCAGTAATAAGTCTGGTCGGGACCGATTTGCCCTCCCGATTGCTGCGTCCTTGCCCTCGCTGCAGGCGCGCAGTGCAGGCGAAGAGGTTTTGGCACGTGCTCAGGCAGGCGATCATCAGGCCTTTGCCCATCTATACTCTTTGCACAAAAGACGCATCTATTCATTGTGTCTGCGCATGGTGGGCAATGTAGCCGAAGCCGAAGACCTGACCCAGGAGGCTTTCCTGCAACTGCACCGCAAGATAGCCACCTTTCGCGGCGACTCGTCTTTCGTCACGTGGCTACATCGGCTGGCCATCAATGTCGTGCTGATGCACTTGCGCAAAAAAGGGCTCTCACTGGTCTCACTGGACGAGATCATGGATCCCACCGCCGAAGAAGGCCCCAGGCGAAGCTTTGGAGCCCCCGACCTTATTCTCTCCGGATCCATCGACAGGATGGCGCTGGAGCGTGCGGTTGCCGATCTGCCAGCCGGTTACCGGCTCATTTTTATCCTTCACGATATTGAAGGATATGAGCATAATGAGATAGCTACCATGCTTCAATGTTCAATCGGCAATAGCAAGTCGCAGTTGCACAAGGCGCGGCTCCGTCTGCGCGAGGCTCTCAGTGTTTCTCTCAAACAGGAGGTGCGCGCATGACGGCTGAAACAAACCTCCTGAACTGCCAGGAATTTCAGGATCAATTGCCGGAACTGATCGGTGCTGGCAACAATCTCTCTCATCATCCGCATTTGCGGAGTTGTGCCCTCTGCCGCGCCCTGCTCGACGATCTCGAAGCGATCGCCGCAGCCGCCCGTCAGTTGCTGCCTATCGAAGATCCCCCGGAGGAACTCTGGGAGCATATTGAGATGGCCATCAAGGAAGAGGAACATAGTGCTGCCGCCGTGGAGTGAGTCGACGCCAAACCCACTCACCTGACCTTGTTATCGCGCATTGCGCACCATCCGGTTCCACATCTGAACCGAGGTGGAGATATGGGCCAGGAGCGATTTGCCCCAGTCCTTTCCCCTCATCTTCCCCCGCCTCCAGCCGATAGACCCCCCAAGGAACAAGATGTTGCCTGGTTGATTACCTGCAAAGCGGGCGTATTCTGGTATTTACGCGGATGACCCTGGCTGAGTGAGTTGTAGCCGGGTGGAGATCCGTTCATACTGGCAATAACCTCCCTGACAACCAGGGGGAAGCCGGATCTTGTTGCATCGCAGGGCGTAGAAGTGCGCTGAAAGAGGAGAGAGAAGTGCCGGGTGGCGGTAACTTCTTGCATCTTTTGGGACAGTTGCGCTATCTATGGAAAGAAAGTTGATACGAGGACACTCAATGCCTAACCAGCCTTCCGCTTCGCTGCCTGACAGACCTGCCATCGGCAAGGAGAAGCCCACTGTGCGTCGCGTTCCTATCCTGCCGGTTCGCGATACCGTGCTGTTTCCCCATGCCGTGCTGCCCCTGACCGTTGGTCGCGAAAGTTCCATCCAACTGATTGAGTCCCTGGGCGAAGAGCGGTCCATTGTGGTGGCTGCGCAGTTGGACCCCCGGCTGGATGCTCCCAAGCCCAGCGATCTTCACGGCGTAGGGACCCTGGCCACAGTGCACAAGGTTGTGCGCATGCCCAACCAGAGCCGCTTTGTCTTCACCGAAGGCGTGGAGCGGGTCCGCCTGCTGCGCTTTACCCAGACCGAGCCCTTCATGATCGCCGAGGTAGAGACGCTGCTGGACCTTGAGCCGGCGCCGACGGCTAACGTCGAGGCACTGGTGCGCAATGTGATCGGGCAGTTTCAGCAGATCGTGGCTGAGTCAGCCACGCTCTCCGATGAACTGCGCACCATTGCAGCCAATATTGAGGAGCCCAGCCGGTTGGTGGATTTTGTCTCCTCCTCGCTGCCGTTTTTGACCACCGAATCCAAGCAGCAGTTGCTGGAGACGGCCGACATCGTCGCCCGGCTGGAGCAGTTGAACAAGCATCTGGCCAAGGAGATTGAGGTACAGCAGTTGCGCACCAAGATCCAGACCGAGGTGCAGGATCAGGTGCAGCAGTCGCAGCGCGATTATTATCTGCGCGAGCAGATGAAGGCCATTCAGAAGGAACTGGGCGAGCAGGACGAGGGCCAGCGCGAGATCGAGGATCTGCGTCAAAAAATCGATGGCGCTGGAATGCCAGAGGACGTAAAGAAGGAGGCCCTGAAGGAGCTTTCGCGCCTCTCCCGCATGTCACCCATGGCCGCCGATTACTCGCTCACCCGCAACTATATCGAGTGGCTGGCGGTGCTGCCCTGGGCGAAAAGTTCTGGTTCGCGCATCGACATCAATCTGGCCAAGGAGATTCTCGATGAGGATCACTACGAGCTGAAAAAGGTAAAGGACCGCATCCTCGACTACCTGAGCGTGCTGGAGTTGAAGCCCGACATGAAGGGGCCGATTCTGTGCTTTGTCGGACCTCCAGGCGTGGGCAAAACCAGCCTGGGACGGTCGATTGCGCGCGCTTTGGGACGCAAGTTCCAGCGCATCTCGCTGGGCGGCATGCACGACGAGGCGGAGATCCGCGGCCATCGCCGGACCTATATAGGCGCCTTGCCGGGACAGATCATTCAGAGCATTCGCCGCGCCGAGACCAATGATCCGGTGATCATGCTGGACGAGGTGGACAAGCTGGGCCGCGACTTCCGCGGCGATCCGGCCTCGGCGCTGCTTGAGACCCTGGACCCGGAGCAGAACAACTCCTTCCGCGACAACTATCTGGATGTGCCCTTCGATCTGTCGAAGGTGCTCTTCATCTGCACCGCCAATATGCTGGACCCGGTGCCGCCGCCGTTGTTGGATCGCATGGAGTTGATCCCCTTGCAGGGCTACAGCGAAGAGGAGAAGGTTCATATTGCCTTCCGCTACCTGATTCCCCGCCAGATCAAGGAAAACGGGATTACTCCCGAGCAAATTGAGTTTCCTGAGGCTGCGGTACGGGCCATTGTGCGCCACTACACCCGCGAAGCCGGAGTGCGCAAGCTGGAACAGATGCTGGGCACGGTCTGCCGCAAGCAGGCGCGCCGTGTGGTCGAGGGAAATACGGAGAAGCTGCTTGTCAGCCGGGAGCACCTCAAGGAGTTTCTGGGCGGGATTCAGGTTCGTGTGGATACCGAGGTCGAAGAGCGCGTCAAGCGGCCCGGCGTGGCCGTGGGACTGGCCTGGACCCCGGCCGGCGGCGACATCCTCTTTATTGAGGCCAACCGCATGAAGGGCAAGGGCAGCTTCACCATGACCGGACAGATCGGCGAGGTGATGCAGGAGTCGATGCAGGCGGCGCTGACCTGGGTGCGCTCCAATGCTGTGAAGCTGGGCCTGGAAGAGGACTTTACCAAGGATCTGGATCTGCACATTCATGTGCCTTCGGGAGCGATTCCCAAGGATGGGCCTTCGGCGGGCGTGACCATGGCTACGGTGCTGGTCTCGCTGCTCTCCGATACTCCTGTCAGGCCACTCACCGCCATGACCGGCGAGATCACCCTCAGCGGCAACGTGTTGCCGGTGGGTGGAATCAAGGAGAAGTTCCTCGCAGCACGGCGCGCCGGGATTGAAACCATCATCCTGCCCGCCGAAAATCGACAGGATGTGGAAGAAGACCTCACTCCCGAACTGATGGCGGGCGTTGAAGTGCACTATGCCAACCGCATCGAGGATGTGTTGGCTGTTGCCCTGCCGCGGTTGGGCAAGCGCGAAGCTGCTGAAGCCGAGTGCGAAGTCGCAACGGTGTAATACCATGTGGGGTGGGCAGATATTTTTCCCATCCTGAAACTTTTCTGCCCTACGAGTAGCAATTGTCCAAACCAGAATGCTGGAATGGTCATTTTCCCTTCTCCATGTTGGTCAAGTTGCAATTCCGTATCAAAAAAGAACATTTTTAGTAACAATGGCTGGAGGAAACGTAATTCTCTGCCGATAAGTTGCAAAGATTTCAGTGCAGATCACGCACGGAAGGCGATGGAGATGGCGAGCACAAACATCATTGTCCCGTTACACCTGTCAGGAAACACCACGGAGCAGCAGAACCAGAAGATTCAGGAGTTTCTGGGCCAGGCTGTTCTGGAGGCGTACAAAACGTCAATCGAGCAACTGGACCAGCAAAGCGCGCAAGTTGTGCTCGAGATGGACAAAAAGCTCAAGACCGAAGTGGCCCATCTGATCGTCGACGCCATCCATCGGCATACTGTCAGCGACAAGTACAAGGATGAGCAGGTTGATTCCAATCGTGTTTATCCGCCCACCTATCGCGTGCGCCCCATTGAAGCGCAGGTCACGGAACTGAAGAAGCTCTTTCCCAAGCTGGGTACATGCCAGGAAAGGCTAGCCCGCCGTCAGCTTCCCGAGTATGCGGAGGCCTGGTTTGCCATTCCTCGCTGGGAGGCGCTGGCGCCCGAGTACAACAAGGCCGTCGAAATGGTCCTGGCCACTTTGGCGACAAGGCGCAAGTTCCAGAATCGCATCCAGGAGCGCATGGGACCCACCTACCTGCGCCAGTCGGAGCGTACCAAGCTGGCCTACAAGATTCTGGCCGATCAGCAGGCGGGCAACGACATTCTGGTCGTGGCTGCGCAGGCCGGCATGTTGCATCGTGGCTGCTCGGCGCGGCGCGCCCGTGTAGCCATGGCTGGTAACGAGTTCGGCTTTGGCGTCTTTGATATTGCCAGCACTCTGCTGACTCATCCGGAGCGTCTCTCCACGGAAGACACGCTGATGATCGACTGCGGCGGCGACCAGTACTCGGTACGGGGTGACTATAGCTTCGACCGCGTCCCACTCTTCGACTTTGACATCTCAGGCATCGAGTTCAGCGTCTTCTACGAAGACCGCTCGCGAAATCTGTGGGGTACCCCCTCGGGATTCCTCTACAAGATGGTTTAGTGCAACGCTTCTCAAACGACCGCCTGCCGCGTCTAACGTGGCAGGCGGTATTCTTTTGCCATGAAGAAGTTGACGCGGGTTTTCAGCGGGAGAGTCAGGAAGAACAGGATGCTTGCAAAGGGAGTGCTGCTTGTCTCCTTGTGCGCGCCAATGGCCGCACAGGATTTCACGCTGCGCATGGACGTGAAGCTGGTCAACGTCTTCGTTAACGTTACGGACCGCAATGGCGCTTTGGTAGGCGGTCTGGCCAGGGAGGACTTTTTTCTGGCTGAAGATGATCGCCCCCAGCAGATTGCGGTCTTCGAACGACAGTCCGAGTTGCCGCTCAATTTGACCCTGGCCATCGATACCAGCGGCAGCGTGCGCAAGGATATGGATCAGGAGGCCGACGCCGCCCGTCGCTTCGCGCATGCCTTGCTGCGCCCCCAGGATCAGATGAGCTTATTGCAGTTTGCTACCGATGTGAAGGAACTGACTCCCTTTACCAACAAGCTCAGCCAGATCGATCATGGGCTGGGGCAGTTGAAGGGCGACTACGCTACGGCCCTCTATGACGCTATTTATCTTGGCGCGGAGCGCCTTGGTCCCAGGCAGGGGCGCAAGGTGCTGGTATTGATCTCCGACGGCGGCGATACGGTGCATGGAACCACCTATGCCGGGGCGCTGGAGCAGGCGCTGCGCAACGAGGTGATGATCTACAGCCTCATCGATGTTCCTGTTGCCGCCAGCGCCGGCCGTGACCTGGGCGGCGAACACGCGCTGATCACACTGGCCGAGCAGACCGGCGGCAAGAGCTTTTATGTGGACCAGGGCGGCCTGGACAAGGCTTTCGCCCGCATCAGCGACGATCTGCGCACCCAATATCTGCTGGGCTACTACCCGCACAATCAAGAGCCCGGAAGGGCCTTTCATCGCATCCAGGTGACAGTTCCCCGCGCCGCCGCACAGAACTTCAACCTGAGCTTTCGCACCGGCTATTATGGCGACGGGCCGGCAAAAGGCAAGAACTGATTTTGCATTTGGCTCAATCCGTTCGCAGGGATACAACAGAAGACCCTCCCGCTCCATCTAAACTATGCATATGCCCCCAGCAACTTCGATGCGTCGTCGCTCCAGACACTCGCCTCAGGCTGATACTGGGCAGGAGGCGCTCTACCTGCGCTCGCTGAGTGACCGCCAGGTGATGGTCGGCGTCAAGCTGCGCGACGGGGAGACGGTGCAGGGCTGGATCGAGTACTTCGACGACGCCATGCTGCGCCTGACGCGCGAGGGAAAACCGAATCTCTTCATTTACAAACAACAGATCCGCAGCATTACGGAAGCAGCGCGCAAGACGGCGCGGCGTCCACCGGGCGGACTGGGTGTGACCGATTCCAACGAGGTGAGTGCGTGAGCAGTGATCAAGCGGGCTGCATCTGGGTTCCCCAGGCTGCGGCTATTGCGCGGGAGGCGGGTGCGCGTCTGCGCGAGTTTTATGCCCAGGGCGTGGAAACCGAGTACAAAGGCGATGTGGATCTGGTCACGGTGGCCGACCGCACTGTAGAAAAGCTGATTCGCGAGCGGCTGGGCGCTGTCTTTCCCGAGCACGGTATCTATGGCGAAGAGGGCACACGGGACCGGCTCGACGGGGAATTTCGCTGGTACGTGGACCCGCTGGACGGAACCACCAACTTTGCCCACGGATTTCCCCACTTCTGCGTCTCCATGGGGCTGGAACAGCGGCCTGCCGGACTGTCTGCAAGGGAAGATGGGGAATTGGTGGCGGCAGTGATCTACGATCCGCTGCTGGACGAGATGTTTACCGCCGAGCGTGGCCGTGGCGCATGGCTCAATGGGCGCACGATGCGGGTCTCGCGCAACGCGGTGCTGGGCGAGTCGCTGGTGGCTACCGGGTTTCCCAGCCGCAAGCGCCACTCCAGTCCCAATATTCACTTCTATCAGGAGTTCACGCTGCGCTCGCACGGCGTGCGCCGCGCCGGTTCGGCGGCGCTGGATCTGGCCTATGTGGCCGCTGGCCGCATCGATGGCTTCTGGGAGTTCCATCTGAACCCATGGGATACTGCCGCCGGTCTCTTGCTGGTAGATGAGGCAGGAGGCCGCACGACAGACTTCTCCGGGAAGCACTACCGGCTGGAAAGCCGCGAGATCCTCTCCTCGAATGGGCTGATTCACGAGGAACTGCTGGGCTTTTTTGACGATATCTTTGCCGGGCGCGATCTGGCGGCGATTCCCACTCCCCAGCAGTACGCCGCGGAGCGCGCCGCGCGGTCCGCAGCGGAGTTGGAAGAGGCATAATGCCGATCTGCTGCCGGGCCGACCGGCAGGCTTGCTGACTGGCTGTCTTGCTAACCCGTTGGCATGGTTATCGGGAGGGATGATCCTTCTGGTTCCCGCATCGTAAAATTCCCGCAGGCGGAGTCGAGTCAGCCTGCGGGCTGCTGTGCTACTATCAGCGTCGAGACTTCAAATCCCCGGAGGTTTTCCATGGCTTATGTAATCGCAGAACCCTGTATCGGCACCAAGGACACGGCTTGTGTAGACGCTTGTCCCGTCGACTGTATCCACCCCAAGAAGGACGAAGACGGCTTCGACGGCAACGACCAGTTGTTCATCGACCCGGTCGAATGCATCGACTGCGGCGCTTGCGTCCCGGCCTGCCCGGTCTCGGCGATCTTCGCCGCGGACGATCTGCCCGAAAAATGGGCCAGCTTCACCGAGAAGAACGCCGCCCACTTCGGCCGGTAGTTTTTCAAACCTGAAATTGACAACGGCGCAGCCTGCTTGAGCAGGATGCGCCGTTTTGCTTGCGCGGTAGTTTTTAAGGGGTTGCTAAGCGGGTTCGGCCAGCGTGCGCGAGACCTCGCGGTCCTCGATGCGGCGCAGCCTCCCATCCAGATTAAGCTGGTTGCGCATCGATTCGAACTGAATCAAGATTACGTCCTGACGGGCAAGAGCTTTTTCTTCAGCTCGGTCAAAACGGCTTTGCGTGGTGACTTCGAGGGTTTCAAAGCGAATCTTGGAACTGGTCTCCAGCGCGCTTAGCCTGGTGTTGATTGTTTCCAGACCCGTCTCGATCGCCTCGACACGCGTTGTCAGTACATCCACCTTGACATTCAGTGCACGCAGTTCCGGCGCAAGAAAATCCTGCAAAACCTGGCGGACATCTTCAACCACGCTCATAGAGGCATTTTGCGCCGGTTTTAAATTCAAGTCAACGAAGATTCGAAGAGGCTACGCCGGCTCTTCGCTCCAGTCGCAGACGATTTCGCGCCGCTCTTCAGAGCTCTGCGCCGCCCACTCCAGCAGACGAGCAACGCGCCATGCATCGATGCCGTTGACCGGTGCGGGAGCCTTGCCCAGCAGAGCATCGCGAATGCCTTCGTAGTAATGGCGGTAGTCTCCGGCGATGGCTGGCAGCGGGCGAGTGACCTGACCCCCGTTCACATCCACATGCAATGTGCCCCACTCGGCAGAAGGAACCTGGCCCCACTTGGGATCTTCGATGCGGGCGGTCTTGTTGAGCGCGGCCTCTTGGGGGTCGACGCCCAGCTTGCAGTAGTTGCCCTTGGTTCCGCGCAGCAGGTAGCGGGGCGCGGGGGGTTGCGAGAGTGCGTTGGCGCCCAGTGTGACCATGAGGCCGGGGTAGCGCAGGCGGACTTCCATCGAGTCGTTGGCGCCCTCGGCGTCGCGTTCGCGGACGATATCGGCGGCAACGGCCAGCGGCTTGCCAAAGAGAAAGAGCGCCTGATCGGCGATGTGGGTGCCGAGATCAAGCAGCACGCCGCCCTGGCTGGGATCTTCCTTCCACAGCCGGTCGGTGGGCATGGCCGGACGCCAGCGGTCGAAGCGCGACTCGAAGGCCACCAGACGGCCCAGTGTGCCCTCATGGATGAGCTGTTTCACGGTGAGGAAGTCCCCGTCCCAGCGGCGATTGTGGAAGGGGGCAAAGAGCACGCCCTTGGCCTGAGCCAGTGCGTATAACTCCGCGACTTCGGCGGAGGTGACGGCGGTGGGTTTGTCCACCACTACGTTCTTGCCGGCTTCCAGCACCTGGCGGGCGATTCCGAAATGGGTAGCGCTGGGAGTGGAGACAACGATCAGGCCCAGCGAGTTGTCAGCCAGCATCTCTTCGACGGAGCGATAGGTGGTCAGTCCCGGATAACGCTCGGCGGCCTTGTTGGTGCTGCGTTCCATCACCGCGGCCAGTTCCAGGCCCTCGACCGAAGCGAGCAGCGGGGCATGAAAGACCCGTCCGCCCATGCCAAAACCTACCAAACCAACTCGAATCATCGCGGTCCTCCTTGCAGATGCCGGCAAGATGGGAAAAGTGAGGCTGATAAACCCATCTGCCTGAATGCTATTTGATCAATCAGGCCACATGATAGCAGGAGAGAAATGCAGTTGAGCTTAAGATCGGGATGCCGCGAAATCATTCCCCTGGCTGCAATTGTCAGAGGGCTGCATTCCTGAACATAATCGGAGGAGAAGCAAGAAAAACAGCGGGCTTTACGATGCAGACTCCGCGCCAGGGATGAAGGACAAGCAGATCCTCGTCGCTACTGACGATAGTCTCGACGCTGGCGGCAACTGCAAGAGCAAGAAAGATATTGTCTTTGGGATCGCGCGAGGGCGGATCAACCTGTGCCCAGTGATTGGCTTCCACGGGAAAGACCTCACACTCCCGGCGCATCATGGCTAGAAATTCAAGCTTCTCCTGGTTTGGCAGGTAGCGATTGAATTTCGGTCGCTGAAGAACAGATTGCAATTCTTCCAGTCCGATTTCGCAGGCGCAAAGCTGTCCTTCTTCAATGGCTCGCAGCAAAGCGAGTCCTGGGACCGAGGTAGAGCGAAGGGCAGCGCTGACCAGAGTGCTGGTGTCGAAGACCACGCGCCCTAAAGCGATCATCGCAATTCGTGAACCATCTGATTGATCTGTTCATCGGTGAGCAAGGCAGCGTCAGGATGAGTCGCCTTTGCGGCTTTTTGCTGCCAGGCTTTGTAGCCGCTGGCAGCTTCCTGACGCCGTCGCTGAATCTCGACGATCTCGCCTATTACGCTGGAAGAAACCATGTACGCCGACGGCTGTCCGTTGCGAGTAATCTCAACGACATCGCTTTGCGCCGTATCGAGCAACGCTCCCAATTGGCTTTTGGCTTCGGTAGAAGTCATGGTGATCATCGCGGCACCTCGAAAACCTGTTCCAAGTGAATCCTATTGTAGCGAAAATCGGAATTGACCGCACGAGATCTCACACAACGGAAATCACCCCTCCAACTTGTAGCGGGTTTCGGCCAGACGGTAGAGACGCCGCCATACCAGGCGGTTCATGGTGACGACAATCGTCGCCATCATGAGGGTGGCCAACAGCAGAGTCGGGAAGCTGCCACCATTCAGGGCTGCGGTAATCTGCGCGCCCAGGCCCAGGGTTTGCAGAGTCTTGTCGCCGATGGTGAAGTACTCGGCGATGATGGAGGCGTTCCATGCGCCGCCCGAGGCGGTGATCATGCCGGTGACCAGATAGGGGAAGATGCCGGGCAGAATCAGCCGCGTCCAGCGCTGCCAGCGGGTGAAACGGTAGACGGCGGCGGCTTCCTTTAGGTCGGAGGGGATGGCGATGGCGCCGGCGATGACATTGAAGAGGATGTACCACTGGGTGCCGAGCAGCATGAAGACGATGGAGCCCACACCCAGACCCACGCCCAGACGCATAAGTCCCAGCAGCAGGATGGGATAGAAGGCGGTTGCCGGCACCGAGGCCACAACCTGGGTAATGGGTTGCAGGAAGCGGGCCAACCTGGGGTTGGAGCCGATGGTGACGCCTACGGGAATCGTCCACGCCGCGGCGATCAAAAGGGAGATGTTGACACGCAGGTAAGTAGCTCCCGCGCCCATCAGCAGCAGGTGGACGTCTACCCAACGAATCCCGTGCAGCATCTGCCAGGCCTGCATGCCGCCCCATATCACGCCCATGGCGGCGAAAAAGCCCATCATGGAAGGCACCAGCAGTCCGCCGCTCTTGTCGGCGTCCTCGACCGGATGAACCACGCGGCAGGCGTGGGTGTGTGAGAGTCGGCTATACATGCGCTCTTCGACCGCATCCCAGGCGCGGGCGGGCAGGCGGGTGAGCAGGCTGGGCCGCTGCAGCAGGGTAAGGATCGGCGAGGTGACGCGCTTGGTCGATTCCACCTGCTCGATCTTGAACTTGTCGCTCCAGGCGATCAGAGGACGCCACAGCAGTTGATCGGTGGCTACGATGATCAGAATGAGGACGGCCAGACCCCAGAGCAAGCCATGCATGTCCACCGGATCGGCCGAGGCCGCGGTCTGTAAAAAACTGCCCAGTCCCGGCAAGCGGAAGCTGCGGTCGCCGAAGGTGAACATCTCGCAGGTGATAAGGAAGAACCAGCCGCCAGCTACCGAGACGATGGAGTTCCAGATCAGTCCGATGGCGGCGAAGGGCATTTCCAACTGCCAGAAGCGCTGCCAGGGCGAGAAACGATAGATGCGTGCAGCCTCGGTCATCTCCTTGGGAATGCTCTTCAGCGAGGAGTAGAAGCTGAAGGCCATATTCCAGACCTGACCGGTAAAGATCAGCAGGATGGAGCCCAGTTCGATGCCCAGTTGATGGCCGGGGATCAGCGCCATCATGGCCAGCATCACACCAGGCAAAAAGCTGAGCACGGGGATGGACTGCAAAATGTCCAGGACCGCCACCATCCACGCTTCAACCCGTGAGTTATAGGCGGCGATATAGCCGTAGCTGACGGCAAAGATCAGGCTCAGCAGGTAGGCCACGCCGATGCGTACGATGGAGTAGAAGGCGTAGAGGGGCAACGAGCCGATGGAATGCGAGATGGCCACCGCCGGCATGGGCTTGCCCAGCCAGTAGGTTCCCATCTGGAAGATGGCGAAGAAGACTCCGAGCAGAACCAGAATCACCGTTCCATCGATCAGGAAGGAGCGCGGCTTGGCGGATGTGACCGGCTTGCGGGCCAGGGTATGCTGGATGGTCAACGGGCCACCTCGGCGATCTCCTCGTCCTGGCCGTCGGGCAAGATGAAGCGGCGGCGGCCGGCATCGAACTCAAACAACTCCGCATAACGGCCCCAGGCCACGGCGGTTTCCATCTGCTTCAGGCACTCCTCTTCGCTGAACTGCTCGTCGAGCATGTCGAGGAAGAACTCTTCGGAGATGGTGTGGTCGCTTTTGGCCTCCAAGGCGCGGCGAATCTGGCGCAGCAGCAGTACATTGGCCAGGGCGGCGTCGCGAAAGAGTTCCTTCTGGCGAAGAATCTCGGAGTTGGCGAACTCTGCGCCTGCCTCGGTGATGGCCGCATCGCCTTCTTCAATCTGCAAAAAGCCGAGCAGATGGGCGGCGTCCACGATGGGCAGCAGGTCGTCGATCTCGAAGGCCAGATCATCGGCCAGGCGATAGATGTCGTCCTTGCCGCCGGTGTCGAGCAACAGTTCGAGCAAACCGGCCATGCCGCCGGGGCGGGCGTGGGGCAGCATCTGGTAGTGCATCTGGCGCTGGTCGCGCACCTTCGGACCGGTTTGGTCAGGCGCGGAAGCGGGCACATCGGGTTTGGTCAGCACCTTGTAGATGTAATCGACCAGTTGCGTGAACGGCTCGGACTTACGGTCGCGGGGCTGGGTCAACTGCACCTTGAAGTCGGTACGAATGTGGCCTGGGTTGCGGCCCAGCACGATGATGCGGTCGGCGAGCAGAACCGCCTCCTCGATGTTGTGGGTGACGATGAAGACGGCTTTGGTGGGCATGGTCTTCTTGGCCCAGAGTTCCAGCAATTCCGAGCGCAGGTTCTCGGCGGTCAGCACGTCGAGAGCGCTGAAGGGCTCGTCCATGAAGAGGACTTCGGGCTCGACCACCAGGGCGCGGGCAAAGCCCACACGCTGCTTCATGCCGCCGGAGAGTTCCTTGGGATAGGCGGCCTCGAAGCCGTCCAGACCGACCGTGTCCAGCATCTTCATGCTGCGCTTGCGACGCTCGTCGGCAGGCACGCCGCGGGCCTGCAGGGGGGCTTCGACGTTTTGCAGGACGGTGAGCCAGGGAAAGAGAGCAAAGCTCTGGAAGACGATGGAGACGTTGATCTCGGTCTCCGCCACCGGCTTGTTGTGCCAGTAGACCTGGCCTGCCGATGGGGTGGAGAGGCCGGTCAACATGCGCAGCATCGTCGATTTGCCGGAACCGGAAGGGCCGAGCAGGGCGACGATCTCTCCCGGCACGATCTCCAGATCGGTGGCCGAGATCACCTGGATGCGGTTTTCACTGGGCTGGGCGTAATACTTCTCGATTTTTTCGGCGCGGATGATGGCTTCTTGCGAATCGCTGGCGAGAACGGCTTCCTGCATGGGATCTCCAGAGCGGGCCGGCTGGCGGCAGCGGCCGAGTCATGTTTCAAGTCTATGTTGGCACGATTGCAAGGCGATGAAAGAAGCTTGAGCGGGCCATCGTCCGCAGGAGAAAAAGAAGCAATTGAAGGTTGTTTCCTCCAACTTAGAAAAACCTTTGACAAGAATCCCCTCTAGCGAGCGTATCATTCTAGAAAAGCAGCCTGCCAGCGAGAACCTGATTTTGCCGCTGCCGGTGGGGCGCCTTTCCCGGATAGAACCGGAGGGGTGCATAAATGCTGTTAAAGTAGAGCAGTTTCGGAAGTAGTGTTAACTTTATGACCGCATCGAGGGTCGCCGCTTACTGGTGTTCGCGCCGACTTGAAGTCTTTGGCTTCGGTCTTCAGTGTTTCCGAAAATGCTATAGCCGCGATCGAGTGTTCAGGAGCCTATGCCCGAGATCACTGTTAAACCTAAAGTGCTGGTAGCCGACGATGAACATGTCATTGCAGACACGCTGGCCATGATCCTTAACCAGTGTGGCTTCGAGGCCCGCCCGGTGTACACGGGCGAGAGCGCTGTAGAGATGATTCCCGTCTTCGAGCCGGATATGCTCATCTCCGACGTCATCATGGCCGAGATGAACGGCATCGACGCCGCCATCCGCATTCGCGCCATGCGCCCCAAGATTAAAATTCTGCTCTTCTCCGGCCAGGCGGCCACCGCCGATCTGCTGGAAGACGCTCGTACCAAGGGCTACGAGTTCGACATCCTGGCTAAACCTGTCCATCCCCAGGATCTGCTCAACCGGCTACGCGGCATTTAGCTACAATCAGTTCCGGAGAACTTATAGCTCACGCCGTCCCTCGATGGCGCGGGCCATGGTCACTTCGTCGGCATATTCGATGTCGCTGCCCGCGGGTACGCCGGTGGCGATACGGGTGATCTTTACTGCATGTCCGCGCAGCGCCGAGGCCAGCCAGTTGGCGGTGGCTTCGCCCTCCAGCGTGGGACTGGTGGCTATGATCACTTCGTCCACTTCGCCCAACTCAACCCGTCTCAGCAGCGAACTGGTGCGAAGCTGGTCCGGGCCCACTCCATGCAGTGGCGATAACGTTCCGTGCAGTACATGGTAGACGCCCTGGTAGCCACGGGTGCGTTCGACAGCCGCGATGTTGGTGGGTTCCTCGACCACGCAGACCAGGCGCTGATTGCGCACCGGGTTGGAGCAGTATGCGCAGGGATCGATGTCAGTGACGTTGTTGCAGATGGAGCAGAGGCGCAGATTCGCCTTCAGGCTGCGCACCGCCTCGGCCAGCGCCAGCGCGTCCTCTTCTGTGGAGCGCAGGATGTGGAAGGCAAAGCGCTGTGCGCTCTTGGTGCCCACGCCCGGCAGCTTTCTTAACTCTTCGATCAGCCGGGCCATCGGCTCCGCATAACGGGACAAGCGCGCCTCCTGAATTTTCTTATCTTGCGTGATTCCATGCTAACTAGCTGACTTGTTTACCCGCTATCCTGCTGTATCAGACATTCTAGCCCAGCGTTGCGTAAACAATCCGGGTGAAGGCATCGCCGTTCATCATGCCTTTACCCCAGGCAGCGTCCAGATCGACCAGAGGTTTGCGAGCTACGGTCTCGTCCACGCTGGCCCCGGTCTTCTTGATTGCTGCCACTCTGTCGCGCGCAGTTACCAGCATGGCATGAAATTTGGTGTAATCCTCTTTGTTACCCAGGGACCCATGGCCGGGGATGATCTGCGTGGCGCTGTCGGCCAGCGGCAAGATCTTTTCTCCAGCATGAATCATGCCGCCGATCGAACCGCCTGAGTCCGCGTCGATGAAGGGATACATGCCGTTGAACCACAGATCGCCCACATGCAGCACATTGGCCTTGCGGAAGTGGATCAAAATGTCCGTATCGGTATGCGCCGGCTCGACGTGGAGCAGGTTCAACTCATCGCCGTTGTGTTCGATCTGCATGGCGCTATCGAAAGTGACCGTGGGCAGAGCGCCAATGGGAGCAGCAGGCAGCGTGAAGCCGAAGAACTTCATGGTCTGCGGCATGGAGAGCCGTTCGCGCGTCTTTCTGTGGGCAACGATATTGAATCCCGCCGCGTGCATGGCTTCGTTGCCATCGGTGTGGTCGAAGTGCCAATGAGTATTGATCAGTGAGTAGGGCGCGCCGTTGTCCAGTTTGGCGATGGCCTCGCGGATGCGCGGCGCGGCGGTGGCAAAGCTGGAGTCGATCAGCAGAGGGCCTTCGCGCCCGGTCTGCAAGGCCATGTTGCCGCCCGCTCCTTGCAGCAGATAGACATTGCCGGTCAGTGGTGTGACTTTGATGGGGGTGTTCAGGGCGTTGGCACGGGCTTGTGCCACACGGTCTGGTTGCATTCCCTGTGAAAGCAGAAGGTCCGGCAGCAGGGCCGCCGCGCCCGCCGCCAGACCCATTTGCAGAAAGCTTCTGCGCTTTATCTCTACAGCCATAAAAACCTCTTGGGACGTCTTTGCATCGAATAGAGGGAAAAAATCAGCTCAGACCGGGGAGCTTCAACCCGCCCAGCATTCCCTGCACGCTCGACTGCATGGCCTCTTCGGCCCTGCGTCCGCCTTCGTTGACCGCAGCCACGATCAGGTCTTCGAGCATCTCCACATCTGCCTGGCTACCACTGAGGCTGAGCGTCGCCGAGGGGTCGATGCGCAGCTTGAGCAGTTGCTTTTTGCCGTTCATGGTGACGGTAACCGCGCCGCCGCCGCTGGATGCCTCCACGACCGTCTGGGCCAGCTTGCGCTGCATCTCTTCCTGCATCTGGTTGGCCTGGGAGAGCATTTCGCCGATCTTGAGCGGGTTGATCATCGTTTGTCTCGTGTCCTGATTTGTAGCTGTACTTGGGATGGAAGCAACGCCTTTGTGGATGCGATTATTTCTGGCGCAGATCGATCACGCTGCGAATGTCAGCTTTGAAGATCTCCTTGGCGTGCTGCACCAGAGGGTGAGCCAGGGCGAGTTCTTCGACGCTGCCCGCCAGAGGCGTGGTGATCGCAGCGCCCGCCTTGCTGCCGCCTTCGCCGGGCACCACCATAAAGCGATTGGTTGTGCCTAAGCGCTGCAACTCCTGGCGGATAATCTTTTCTGCGGCCGCATTTACCGTCAGGGCCAGCATCTTTTTGCCCATACCGCCAACTTCAATGCGCAGGCCGCCGCCTTCCAGGGTCCAGGAGCCGGTGCCGAGAATCTGCGAGGCGGAGTTGTGCCCGGCTGTGGCAAGAGCGGCAACGACCGCGGTGCGGATGGAATCGGTGTTCACCGAACTGGCTGGTTCGGGCATCGCTTCAGGTGCTCTGGCCAACGCGCCTTCGGTCTGGGCAAAGCCGTTGGACGGAGTGGGCGCGGCAGGGAAGGGCGTCAGGGCCGCAAAGGGGCTGGTCGTGGGTGCAACGGTCGCGGGGCTGGAAGCCGGTGCAAAGACCGGAGCGGCAACCGGAGCAGGCGCGGGTCGTTCCATCACGGCTATCGGCGTCGGAGCCGGAGCAGCGGCTGGTGCGGCTTCCTGTTTGGGACCGGTGTTCCATCCCCCGCTCATGGGCGCAAAGGGCGAAATCGGCTGTGAGGGTGTGGAGGTTGGTGCAGCGGGTGCGGACGATGCGGAAGGCGCGGGGCGAGTTGGCGCAGCGGATGGGGCTGGTGGCGCGGGTCTGGCTGCTTGAGGGGCCGCAGGGCGCGGAGCGGGAGGAGCCACGCTGCGCTGCGTTTGGGCTGCCAACTTGCCGCTGGTCACGCCGCTCAGAAGCTCTTCCAGCGGCAGCAGACGCTGCGCGTGGATCAGCTTGATCAGGCCCAGTTCCAGGTGGAAGCGCTGCTCCTGGCGGTAGTTCAACTCATCGAAGGTGCGCAGCACGATTTGCAGGTTGCGGGTCAGTTCTTCTTCGGTAAAGAGCATCGCCGTGCGCGCGGCACGGGAGCGCTCGTCGGCGCTGATTTGCAACAGTTCGGTCTGCTCGCCGTCCAGCTTGGCCATCAGGGCGTTACGCAGGTAGCGGACCATCTGGCGCGCCAGCGAGGAGGGACTGTGGCCGGCGTTGAGCAGGGTATTCAACTGCTCCATCAACGTGGCGCTTTGTCCGGCGGCTACCGCCTCCAGCAGACGCTCAAAGATGGCGTTGGGCACCGAGCCCATCAGATCGCGGATTTGCGCGGCGGAGAGCACCGCCTTGCCATTCTCCAGCGGCGCGGAGGCAATCGCCTGATCCATGATCGAGAGCGCGTCGCGCATCGAGCCGTCGCCGGCCTCGGCCAAAAGAGCCAGCGCGGCCTCTTCGGCAACAACGTCTTCCAGACCCGCGATCATCTGCAACTGGCCCAGGATGGCGTCGAACTTGACGGCGTGAAAGCTGAAGTGCTGGCAGCGCGAGCGGATGGTCTGGGGAATGTTCTCGGGCTCTGTCGTGGCCATCATGAAGACCACGTGCGCCGGAGGCTCCTCCAGCGTCTTGAGCAGGGCATTGAAGGCCGCGTCGGTGATCTGGTGGGCCTCGTCGAGGATGTAGATCTTGAAGCGGTCGCGGGCCGGGGCGTAGCGGGCTGCGTCGCGCAGTTCGCGGATCTCGTCGATGCCGCGATTGGTGGCGGCGTCGATCTCGATCACGTCCACCGCGTTGCCTTGCCGGACCTCCACACAGGGATCGCAGATGCCGCAGGGCTCGGCGTTGGGCCGTTCCGGGCTGCCGACCTCATGCTTGCAGTTCAGCGCCTGGGCGACGATGCGGGCGATGGTGGTCTTGCCGATGCCGCGATGGCCAGAAAAAATATAGCCATGGGCGATGCGGTTCTGGCTGAGGGCGTTCATCAGCGTGCGGGTGACGTGGTCTTGTCCAGCCACGTCGGCAAAGCGTTGCGGACGATATTTCCTGGCCAGTACCTGATAACCCATGCACACTCCCTTGAAAAACGATTGTCATCCTGAGCGAAGCGAAGGATCTGCTTCTTCGTCTTGCAACAGGATGATCCCTACCGCCGATTGTATCGTTCCTGATTGGGGTGGTCCGGGTGGAAAAAGGGGGCGCAATTCAGGTGGCTTAGCGCCCAGTGCTGATCCTTTCGGCATGGCCAGTCAGCTTTTTGTTGTGTTCCCGCGTCGCTTTTGCCTTGCGGCGGCGAATCTCCTGGGGAGAGTACATCGTTCCCCGGCACTGCCTGGCGCCGCAGTTGCAGAGAGCGGGGTCGTCGTCGCCGTCGTAGAGGCAGTAGTCGTAGGTGATCTCTTCGCCGGCTTCGATATCGCGCACGGCGGTGACCCACACCCGGCCCTTTTTCTCGATGGTCTCGCAGTTGGCCGCGCAACTGTGGTTGATGAACATGGCTGCGCAGTGGCCGTCGATGACCACGGAGCCGTCGTCGAGTCCAAAGAGATAGGTGAGCGGCGCGTCCTCATAGAGGGTGTCGGCCTGGTCCTTGGTGAGGCGGCGGCCGGTGTACTCGGCAAGGCGCTCGCCCTTGCGGACGGCAGTCGTGGTATAGCAGCCGGCGGCGTGAATGGCGGAAGAGCGGATGATCAGACCCATGCGAATGTGCGATGCTTTCCTTAGAATAGTGCTGAACCGGATTGTACCCGGAGTGCGCGGTAAAAGTGCAGGAGTACAGGATGAAGCGTAAATTGCAGTGCGCGAAGGTGGTTTTGCTTGGCGCGGGGTTGTGCGGAGCTCCTTGGCTGACCGCGCAGGCGAACAGCGCTCCGTCTTCGCCAAGTGCTACCGCTCCGAACCAACAGAAGCCGGTTCCGGCAACTGGCAATAGCGCCAATCCCTTTCCCGAAGACACCAGCACGGTTCCGGTGATGCCGACGGTCATGACGCCCGACGCGGGTGACGCCGGCAGCTCCACCAAGAGCGAAGAGAAGGCTTTGCCTCATTTTTACCGCGCCGACAGCGACCCGGTACGCAGTCCGGACGACCCGGAATCGGAAGATGTCGCTCCAAGTGAGGGAGAAAGCTCCAGCCTCAAGGGGCTGGACTCGCTGCTGCCTCCCACAGACGACAGCAAGCCGGATAAAAAGAGGAAGCTTTCAATCAAAGGCAACAAAGAGCCGGCCCACGTGGAGGCTTCGGCGGAAGACATCACGGTTGGCGATTACTATCTGGACAAAAAGAACTGGAAGGCGGCTCTGTCGCGCTTTCAGTCGGCGATGGTGCTGGCTCCCGATGATCCCGAGGTTTACTGGGGACTGGCCGAGGCTGAACGGCATCTGGGCGATCTGGCCAGCGCCCGCGACCACTACCTGAAGCTGCTGGATTACGATCCCGATGGACCGCACGGTAAAGAGGCACGCAAAGCGCTGAAAGATCCCAATCTGATGAGCGCCAAAAAGACGGAAGCCGGTGCGCCGGGGAATGTGCAGCCCAAGCAGTGAGCTTTATTCACCGCGTGATCAAAAGCGCGAAAATCGTGTGAAATAGCCACCAAAAGCGCCAAAAACGGGCTGTAAATGGGCCTAAATTGTGTATCTCTATTTACTGATTAGTATCGAAGGTGATTTTTATAACTCTTTTATTGTAAATTAGTTGCCAATTATGATGGTGAAAAAACCTACGATTTTTGGCGGGAGGGGGGCTCCTTCTGGGTACGTTTTGTCGGCGGAAAGCGCTGCCATTGCGGACTCCTGAACCGAGTTTGGCGCGGATGGGGATAATTTTGCGCAAACAGATGGCGCTGGGCGATGGACTAATCGCGCATTAGGTCGAAGTAGCGAGTCAGCACCCGCAGGAGCGGGTGTGGCGAGTTGGCGGGTTAGCGGTGGGATTGCTGGTTTTATCGACTATGAAATGGCTTAGAAACCTGCCCAGCGCATGTAGGCATTGAGAATCGGCTGGCCCCACAGGCTGCTGACTATGCCGCCGATGCAGAGGAAGGTTCCCAAGGGCAGCTTGCTCTGCGCCCAGCTCTCGGATTCGCGCCGCGCGGCGGGAAGTGCGAGCAGAAACAAAGCCGCCAGTGCGCCTAGAAGAACGCCGATTCCCATAGAGAGCAGGGCTTGCGGCAGGCCGAGCCATGCGGCAAGCAGCGCCATCAGCTTGGCGTCGCCCAGTCCCAGACCCTCGCGCTTGCGGATCAGCCAGTAAAGACCACGGATGATCAGGATGAGGCCGGCGGCGAAGCAGATGCTGCCGAGAAGATGGAGCGATTCCTTGAACAGTGAGGCGGGGTTGTTGAGCGCAGCGAGGGATAGGCTGAAGACAAAGCCAAGAGCAACTCCAGGTAATGTTAGCCAGTCGGGCAGCCAGAGATTCTCGGCGTCGAGAGTGGCGAGTGCAATCAGCAACCAATAAAAAGCCATTGTGCCCACGGAGTAGGCAAGCGCCCAATAGAGTCCCGGTCCTAAGAGATCGTCGAGGTTCGTGAAAAGCAGCCAGGCTCGTATGGCCCACAGCAATCCAACAGAAAATTCCACCAGCGGATAGCGCCAGCCGATCCAGGTGCGGCACTGGCGGCAGCGGCCACGCAGGGCGATCCAACTGAAGAGGGGAATGTTTTCCCACCAGGCCAGCGAATGGGTGCAATTGCGGCAGTGGGAGCGCGGCGCGACTACGCTTTCTCCCTCCGGCCAGCGGCTCAGACAGACGTTCAAAAAGCTTCCAAAGGCCAGACCTAGCAGGCCGGCAAAGACGGTTGCAAAGAGACGAATCATAGGCGAGGTTGAGTATAGCGGAAGACAGCGGGGCTAGTTGGGTTAGCGGGGTTAGCCTGCGCTGCACGCTAACAAGCTGTCTTGGTCTCTCACCCTTGCGCCCAAAGACGGTGCAAGGATGGGGCACGGAGCTGATTGTCCATCAGGACGTCGATTTGGCAGGGCGCGTTAGACTGGTGGGGATGGAACCCAAGATGCAATCCGCGCAGCCGGAGTTGTGCTCCGATCCACAAGGGGCTGCGGCTCTGTTTGAGCAGTCGGTGGCGATTATGGCCCGGCTGCGTGCTCCCGATGGCTGTCCCTGGGACCGCGAACAATCCTTCGACTCCATTCGCAAATACACGCTGGAAGAGGCCTACGAGGTCTTCGACGCCATCGAACGCCGGGACTTTCCCCATCTGGCCGAGGAGTTGGGCGATCTGCTCCTGCAGGTGCTTTTTTATGCCGAAATGGCGGCCAACGAGGGGCATTTCACTGTCACAGACGTTTTGGACCACCTGAATCGCAAGCTGGTGCGCCGCCATCCTCACGTCTTTGGGGAGGAGGCTTTACGAGCGGCAGGGAACCGGGCGGTGGTCGAAGCGGCGGGTTCTTCGGCAGAGGTGCTGCGCAACTGGGAAGAGATCAAGGTGGCGGAGCGGCTGGCCAAGGCTGCCGGCGAAGAGCAGGCCGAAGAGAAAAAATCGCGGCTGGACAGCGTGCATCGGGCGATGCCGGCGCTGGCCGAGGCGGCCAAGCTGGGCTCCAAGGCGGCCAAAGCAGGTTTTGATTGGCCGACCTGGAGGGAGTTGCTGCCCAAGCTGGTCGAGGAGACAGCGGAACTGGAAGCAGAGGCCGCTGCCGACGATCCCGCCCGTCAGCCTGCCGTCGAGGCCGAGTTGGGAGATCTGCTCTTTACCGTGGTCAACCTGGGCCGGCATCTGAAGGTGGACGCGGAGATGGCGTTGCGCGGCTGCAATCGCCGCTTTCGTCAGCGCTTTGAGCAGATGGAGCTGGACAGCGAACGGCCGCTGGAAGAGCTTTCGGCGGAGGAGCTGGAAGCCTTGTGGGCCGGGGCGAAGCGCAAGCTGGCCGAGGCCGAGGGCCGTCCATGATCGTGATCCGCAGTTGCGAGGGATTCGATGAGCTGGAGGCCTGTGTTCAGCTGCAAGTCGAGACCTGGGGCTACCATCCCGGAGATATCTTTCCTCGCAAGGGCCACACGGTGGCGCAGAAGATTGGCGGCCAGGTCATTGGGGCTTTCGACACTGAACTGCCTGGCGCGACCGAGCGCGGAGGGGCTGAATCGCTGGTGGGCTTCCTGCTGGCGCTGCCGGGGATAAAAAATCTTGGAGGCCAACTGACCCCTTACCTGCACTCTCACATGCTGGCGGTGCGGGAGTCTTATCGCAATCAGGGGTTAGGGGCGCAACTCAAGCGGGAACAACGGCTTGAGGCGCTTGGCCGCGGGATTCGGCGGATCGAATGGACCTTTGACCCGCTGGAGATCAAGAACGCTTATCTCAATATCCACAAGCTGGGAGCCATTGTTTGTGCTTACGAGGTGAATTTCTATGGTGTATTCTCATCCCAACTACAAGGTGGGTTGCCCTCTGACCGTCTGGTAGCCGAGTGGCATCTGGATTCGCCCCGGGTGGAGGCGGCTCTGGCTGGCCGACCGCCGGTCACACCGCAGGTTGAAGTACGAATACAGGTTCCGGCCTCCATCTATGCATGGAAGGCCAATGAGGCGGACCGGGAGCGCGCGCTGGCTCTGCAGATTGAGAACCGCCGCAGGTTTCATGAAGCGTTTTCCCAGGGGCTGGCCGTTGTTGGCTTTGTCCGGGATGCACAAGGTAACGGAGTTTTTGAGCTTGGCGTACTGCCCCAACTCGAACCGGTTTCAAATCCTGAGGATCGCGAAACTATATGAGAATCGACGCCATCACCCTGCGTGAACTGAACATTCCTCTTCTACGGCCTTTTCAGACCAGCTTTGGTGTTACCCGTGACCGGAGAATCCTGTTGGCTGAGGTGCAGTCGGAGGGATTGACTGGCTGGGGCGAGTGTACGGCCGGGGAGCGGCCGTTTTTCTCGGCCGAGTCCACCGACAGCGCCTGGCAGGTCATCCTTCAGGAACTGGGGCCGATGCTGGCTGCCGAGTCGCCGGAGTATGGGGGGGATTGCCCGCGCATCTTCCGTGCCGTACGTGGCAACCGCATGGCCAAGGCTACGCTCGAAAACGCCATTTGGGATCTGGAGGCGCAGCGCGAGGGCGTTTCGCTCTCCAATCTGCTGGGCGGAATCCGTACCTCGATTCCCTGCGGCGTCTCGCTGGGTATTCAGTCCTCGATTGGTGAATTGATGACGATCATCGAGCAGGAACTGGAGGCCGGCTACCAGCGCATCAAGCTCAAGTGCGGTCCGGGCTGGGATGTTGACGTCTTTGAGCAGGTGAGGAATCGCTGGCCGGGAATCACACTGAGCTGTGACGCCAACTCCGCTTACCGGTTGCGCGACGCTGATCATCTGACGGTCTTCGACGCTTTTGATTTGCAAATGATCGAGCAGCCGCTGTGGCACGACGATTTCTACTTTCACTCCATGCTGCAAAAGCGCCTGAACACTCCGATCTGCCTGGATGAATCGATTCACAACCGGCGCGACGCGCTGGCGGCTATCGAGATGGAGTCGTGCAAGGTCATCAATATCAAGCTGGGCCGCGTGGGTGGCTTCTCCGAGGCCATCGCCGTGCACAATGCGGCGCAGGAGCGGGGGATTCCGGTGTGGTGCGGCGGCATGTTGGAGACGGGCATTGGCCGGTCGCACAATATTGCGCTGGCTACGCTGGAGAATTTCTCGTTGCCGGGCGATGTTTCCGCCTCGGCGCGGTATTGGGCCGAGGACATCATCGAGCCGGAGGTGCTGGTTTCGGCTACGGGCGAGATCGTAGTGCCGGATACTCCCGGACGCGGCTATGAGGTGCGCGCCGATCTGGTGGAGCGGCTCACGGTGCGCAAAGAGACGATTCGCGCCTTGGAACTGGTGGGGTAGACGGACTGTTCGGCCCGTATGGCCGAATCGTTTTGAAACAAACGGCGGCGCGCCGTAGAATCAACTTTGACGGTTCTTTGTGAACCGCACCAGGTACCGATGAGCGAACACGAAATTGGGATTACTCCGCAAGCGCCGGCGGTTTCACCGGCGTGGAGCAGAATCGAGCGGGCGCGGCACCCTCAGCGGCCTTACCCCATGGACTTTATCGAACGAATCTTCACCGATTTCAGCGAGATTCACGGGGATCGCGCCTTCGGCGACGATGAGGCGGTGGCCTGCGGCATGGCCCGCCTTGGCGGCGAAGAGGTGATGGTGATCGGCAACCGCAAGGGCGGGTCCACCAAGGAACGGGTGCGCCGCAACTTTGGCATGCCCAACCCTGAGGGCTATCGCAAGGCTTTGCGCTGCATGAAGATCGCTGAGAAGTTCGGACGGCCGGTGATCAGCTTCATCGACCTTCCCGGAGCTTATCCCGGACTGGGTGCGGAGGAGCGCGGACAGGCTGAGGCCATCGCCCGCAATATTTTGGAGATGTCGCGGTTGCGGGTGCCGACGATTTCCATCATCAGCGGCGAGGGCGGTTCGGGCGGCGCGCTGGCGCTGGCGGTGAGCGATCGCGTGCTGATTCTGGAGAATGCCCTTTATTTTGTGATTACTCCCGAGTCCTGCGCGGCCATCATGTGGCGCGACGCATCGCACAAGCAACTGGCCGCCGAGGCGATGCGGATTTCCGCTCCCGAAGTGGCGGCGCTGGGCTGCGTGGACGAGATCATTCCCGAGCCACCGGACGGCATTCACACCGATCGCGAGGCGGGCTATGGGTTGCTGGGCGCTGCTTTACAAAAGCATCTGGGCGAGCTGAAGTCGATGCCTGTAGAGGCGATGGTGACCGCGCGGCAAAAGAAGTTCCGCAATATCGCACAGTTTTACACGGAAGGTTAATTCTCTTGGCGTATTGGCTGGTGAACCTGTTGCACTGCGGCGCTTTTTCCTGTTCAGGGCAGGGGATCGTGCACCCGGATTGCGAGGGAGCCGATGAGCGCATCTAAGACGGGCCGTCTGCGCGCCTACCTGCAATTCATTGTTGCCGTGCTGTGGTTCTTTCTGGCTCGCGGGCTGGCTCATCGCATTGCGGTGGGCATGGCCAACGAGCAGTTTGTGCCGCTGGTGGAGCAGGGGTCGCTGCTGCTGCTGTTGCTCTTTGGCTATGCCGGGATGGGTTTCTGGCTGGAACGCCAGTTGCAGCCGCTGAGTGAACAGGGCTGGCCGCTGCGCGCTGGCTGGCGGGGCGAAGCTGGGTTGGGCCTGGCGCTGGGTTGGTCGCTGGCGGTGATTTGCGTGCTGCCCATGGCGATTGCGGGCGGCATAGCCATCGTTCTCAATACACAGATTTCGGCATGGGGATGGCTGCTGGCGGACGCTATCTTCTTTGCGCTGGCTGCGGCGGTGGAAGAGGTTGTTTTTCGCGGCTATGGCTTCCAGCGCTTTGCTGATTCGCTGGGAGGAACCAGCGCGGCGCTGGGCTTTGCCGCCTTCTACGCCGTAGTGCAAGCGCTGCTGCCAGGATCGACCAGAGCCAGCATTGCCGTTTCAGTCGTTTTCAGCCTGTTGCTCTCGATGGCGTACCTGCGCAGCCGGGCTTTGTGGCTGAGTTGGGGCTTGAACTTTGCCTGGAAGGGGAGCCGTGGGCTCCTGTTTGGGTTGGCCGTTTGCGGAAACACCAGCCACTCGCCGGTGGTGCAGGGCAACCCCATGGGGCCCTTCTGGCTGACCGGCGGCGGATACGGGTTGGACGGCAGTTGGATTGCTTTTGTTGTGCTGCTGGCAGCTCTGCCGGTGGTTTACCGGCTCACGCGCGATCTGGACTATCAGTACAACGCCCCGGTGATTGTTCCCGGCGGTCGGGCGGTAGATATAGACGCCGCCGCGCGTGGAGCCCACGATGCCGCCATGGCGACCCCGGCTCCGCCACCGCTGGTGCAGATTTTGCCGGTTTCGGCGCTGCCAGCGCAGATGTTGCCTGCTGCCGCGCCGCCGGTCGCGGTTTCAGAGCCGTCCGAGAAGGCAGAGTAGGCTGCATTTATGATTGTTTCTGGATTGCTTCGGTGCTAACCTGAAGTCCTCAGGTGTTCGCTGCACCTGAGGGTGAGGCTTTGCTTACTTCCTGTCGAGGAAGAGGAGCAAAGCGGCGATCCATCGAGATGGAAGACGGATCACGAGACGAAATCTGAGATCGACACGGATCACAGTTTTGTCCCTTCTGGTAGGGGAATGACGGCCCCCGGCTACCAAACGGGGGCCGTTGTTGCTGTAGGGCAACACCTAAAGCAAAACCAGAGATACTTTAGCTTGATGGACATTCAAGAAGGTCGTCGCTTCCTGATGGTCGCGCCGACTTGAGTAATAAGGTTTCGGGATAGATCAACTCTGGTTTTGCTGTCGGTTTTCCATCTCAAATTGCCCGCAGCCATTCAGCGAATCACACCAGAAGCACTCAGCCAGAAACAATACGCCTGTCGTGGTCTGCTTGGAATATTTCTGTTAAAAACTCTTGTAGGTGACGCATTTTTGCGCCATGCTGTTGGCAAGCATGGGAGGCTCTCATGATTGGGACCTTTGCAGCGCACGGTTGTCGCTTGCCCCGCCGCTCTATTGTGTGGGCTTGGGGTTGGCTGGTTGTCAGCGTTGCCAGTCTCGCCTCCGCCCAGGTCGTAACTGTCGACACCCGCACCGGCGCTGTTACCAACGGGGATACGACCGTCAACACCGTTGGGCGCGCCTATCAGCAGATCACTCCGACACACATTCCCCTCAACAAGACGGCGCTGGACCCCAAGACGCGGCTGGAACTGGAGCGCGTGTTGCAAGCCGAGCAGGGCTTTGCCATGCGGCCCTTTCCCCGCGGACACAAGGGTTTGACACTGGTTGCCAATGGCAAACTGGAACCATACGGCGAGAGTTATTTGCAGATGGTCACATCGGCGGGCCTCGCCGCCAAGCCCGGTGAGCGATTGGTGCTCAGCAACGTCAAAATTGACCACAACAGGATCGTCTTCGACCTGAACGGTGGGCCTGATCCCAAGCACCGGCTGCTGCGCCATGTCTCAATTGGCGCCGGACCGATGCTGAACCCCGTGGTGCAGGACAACGAGCAGGAGCCGAGCGGAGCGCGTCTGACGCTGGCCTTCGACAAGGGGATTCCGGAGTTGACCGGCGCGGAGGTCAAAGCGCTGCTGGCGCCGTTGATCTCCTTCGACGTGAAGACGCCGATCCAGGCCTTTACCGACACCCTGCCCAGCAAACTCAAGGAGGCGATTCTCGGCCATCATGTGCTGGTGGGCATGAGTACGGAGATGGTGCTCTACGCCATGGGTCCGCCACAGACCAAGACCCGCGAGATGGAGGGTCAGATGCCCTTCGAGGAGTGGATCTATGGCCAGCCGCCCAAGGATGTGCAGTTTGTCCGCATCAACGGCAACCAGGTCATTCGCCTGGAGATCGCGAAGATGGGCGAGACTCCGGTGATCTTTACCAGAAACGAAGTGGAAGGGCTGATGCGCACCGATGGAACGCCGCTGACGCCAGCCAGTGAAGCCCATCCTACCCAGATCGGCGATGTGCAGCGGGATTCCGACACGCAGGCTCCCAATGCGCCGCCCAGTTTGCGCAAGCCTGGCGAGACGCTGCCTACGGATAATGAGCAGAGGGGAGTGATGAAGCCGGTGCGGTTTCCAAAACCTGCGAGTCAGCCGGATAGCGGGTCAGCAAGTCAGCCGGAGAGTGGTAAAGCGGATGAGGATGACAGTCATCCTGCGCCGCAGCCGGGGGCCAATCCCGATGAGGAACAGACGCCGCCCTCCAACCCGCCCAAGTGAGTATCTTTCATGTAAACTGATACCAGCGAGTCCCGTTTTCTTGTTATTAAGATGAGCGGATGACCGCGCCGTTGAAGCCGCCCGACCGGGTGTGAGCAGAGACAACCCCAAAGGAGAAACACCCTACAATGGCCAAGATTGCCAAAATTGCCAATCGTGCGAAGATCATGGACACGACGAAGTCGACCGACTGTCCCAAGTGCAGCAAGCCGACGCGCATCGTCAAGCGCGTGAAGGACCGCGAGCGCGGTATCCCTGGCGGCGTCTACATCTCGTGCTCCGCGTGCGAATTCTACGAAAAGCTCTAAGCGCCCTTTTGCAAGGAACGCTGAAAAAGCCCGGCCTTTGGCTGGGCTTTTTCCATTGAGGGGAAAAGATTACAGGGCTTCTGACATCTCTTTCAGGATGGACTCGGCGGCCTTGGCGGGATCAGCGGCCTGGGTGATGGGGCGGCCGACAACCAGATGGCTGGCTCCCAATTGGAGGGCCTCGGCAGGAGTGGCGATGCGCTTTTGATCGCCGACGCTCGCTCCGGCAGGACGAATGCCGGGAATGACCAGGACGCCCTCGGGGCCGGTCAGGGTACGCAGCGCGGCAACCTCCTGCGGGGAGCAGACGAAGCCGTTCAAGCCCGCGCCCATTCCCATGTTGGCCAGCAACTCGACCTGTGCTGCGGGAGTGTGGGAGATGCCGATGGCCTTCAACTGCGCCTGGTCCATGCTGGTGAGCACGGTGACGGCCAGCAGTTGCGGCGGGTTGGCTACGCCCTCCAGCGCGGCTTTGGCGGCGCTCAGCATCGCAGGGCCGCCGGCAGCGTGCAGGGTCAGCATCTGCACGCCGAGCGAGGCAGCGGAGCGCACTGCGCCTGCTACGGTGTTGGGGATGTCGTGCAGCTTGAGATCAAGAAAGATGGAGTGGCCACGCTTCAGGAGCGGCTCCAGGACGGCGGGTCCGGCGGCGACAAACAACTCCAGGCCAACCTTGAACCAATGGCACTGGTCTTCCAGGCGATCGACCAGATCCACAGCGGCGGCGGCATCGGGCACATCGAGGGCCACAATCAGCTTCTGGCGCGCCTCATCGAGAAGATCGGCGGTGGGCAACCGGTGATTGGCAAAGGAGGGGTTGAAGCGCTCAGGAATGGGCATACTTCAATCCTAAAGGAATCCGGTTGGCTTTGCCGATTAGCCTTTTGGTTCCCTCTTTCATGAGAATGATATGACTCCCTCCCTTTCCGCACTAAGCGCGGATGGGGCACGGAGCGTTCAAAATGGTCGTAACCAGGAGTTGGGGTATCGCGGCATAGAAGCCTGATTGCAGAGTGGCTTTTTCCTCACGAAAAAGCCACCTTCTCGGATCTCCAAAGGCAACGTATGAATCGAAAATGCTCTAGGCCTGGGCCGCCATCGCCATCGGGGGCTGCTCGAGGATGGCGGTCTGGTGATGGGCAGGCAGAAAGCGGCAGAGGTAATCGATGGGATCTTCGCTGTTAGCCATCTGACGCAGGTGGTACTTCCAGACATCAGGCTTGATGGTGCGCCGGGTAAAGGGTTTGCGGGTCACCTGGGTTACTTCGCCGTGGGAGTTGACCCTGGGGTAAGTGATCGCCGGGACCGAAAAGCTTATCTGTGCGCCGGTGCGCCAGAAGCAGCGGGCGAAGTCATGAGAGAAGAGTAGAGTGTAGTGGCGTCCTTCACTGGCCAGAATGGTCAGCGCCTGTTCGCCGCCGGGCCAGTTGGCGTTCACATGCGCCACAAACCAGCGGCGGAACTCGAATCCGTTAAACTGGGCCTGATTGAGCAATAAACGCAGCAACTCTTTCCTGTTCATTTCACCATTCCTTTTTGCTTGAGAGAGAAACATCTGAGTAAAAGCAGTCCAGGGACTGCAAAGCAGCAGGTGCGACAGATTTGCATCTTCTACACTGGATTAACGGCAAAAGGTGGAGGGTTTCCTTTTTAGTAAAGAAAAATCGTCCCATAACGAATAGATCCATTCCTCAGCCATCTGCCGTTGGCCAAGAGGATTCACTGCAGCGGAGCTGACAGCAGTTGAAACGCGCGAAGGAGAGTCGATTTTGAAGACGGGCTGTTTGCGAGTACGATTGCGAGTCTGGACGCGGGTGTGGCTGGTCGGCGTCATTCTGTGGGGTTTGGCCAGCGCCAGCTGGGCAGCCGGAGTGCACACCAACCCGCTTAATAACGATCCTCTGGTGCGCGAGGCCTACGACCACTTTTACAATCTGGACTATCCCGGCGCTGTAGCGCGCTTCGAGCGCTTTCATGCCATGCATCCCGGCGATCCGCAGGCAACAGCACTGTTGCTCAACGCCGTGCTTTTCCAGGAGCTCTATCGCCAGGACCTGTTGGACACGACCTTCTACGCCAATGACGGCTTTTTGACCGGTCGTCACGCCACCACGGAAGACCCCAAGGCGCGCGATCGCATTCTGGCGCTGGCCGACGAAGCGATCCGCGAAGCCGATTGGCGCATCAGCAAGAACAGCAACGATGTCGATGCCTATTTCGCTCGCGGTTGGGCGCGCAGCCTGAAGTGCACCTACCTGTCGATGGTGCAGCGGGCCTTTGCCAGCGGCTTTCATCAGGCTATCGACGCCAAAAATGATCACATGCGCGTCCTGCAACTGGACCCCGACTATATCGACGCCAAGCTGGTTGTGGGGGTTTATGAATATGTCGTCGGCGCGCTGCCGATACCCTTCAAGCTGATGATCGGTTTTGTGGGCATTACGGGCTCCAAGAGCAAGGGGTTGGCGATGCTGCACGATTCGGCGGAGCGCGGAGTGATCACCAGCGTCGAGTCCAAGACCGTGATCGCACTTTTTTTGCGCCGCGAAGCCCGCTATCAGGAGGCGGTGCAGGTGGTGCGCAGCCTCAAGAGTCAGTATCCTCATGACTTTCTTTTCTGTCTGGAAGAGGCCAACCTGCGCAAGGACGCCGGCGAGGGGATGGGTGCGGCGCGGGCCTATGAGGAGATGATAGCCAACAGTGCCAAGCCCGGCTACTTCGCCGAGGCTCGACTGGAACTGGCATATTTTGGTCTGGGAGATGCCTTGCGCGGCCAGCGACACTTCGTCGAAGCGGCGCAGGCATATGAGAAAGCTGCTTTTACCAACGGGGTAGGGCCGGAACTGAAGATTCGCTCACTGCTGGCTGCCGGTCAGAGCCGCGACCTGAATGGAGAACGCCAGCTTGCAGTGCGCGACTACCAGATGGCCATCGACGCCGGCCCCAACACGTCCCGCGCTGACACGGCGCGCAGATGTTTACGCAATCCCTACACTGGGTCCTGATCTTGGCACCTGCGGGCACCTGCGGGCACCTGCGGTGCGGCGGACGCCGCTTGCGCGGCAAAACAGACTTACCTTCCAATACACTTCGCTCCGCACCATTTTTCTGGTGCGGGCACCTGCGGTGCGGCAGACGCCGCTTGCGCGGCAAAACAGACTTACCTTCCAACACACTTCGCTCCGCGCCTTCTTTCTGGCGCGGTCTAGCCGAAGGCAGTTGGCCCCACCGCAGGTGGTTAACGAAGGGTTGTTGGTTCCGGCTCATCCATGAACTCCCGAGCTCTGCGAGCCAGAGAGACGGCGTCAAGGTTGGGGTCGGTCATATTGGAATCGAGTGGGGCTCCAGTGCAATTGTCACAGCTGTGAGACAGTTCGTGAATGACGCGGAAGAGCAGATAGCAGACGCCGTCTCCGGTGGGGAAGTGAAAAGCGCCGGGGGCATTGAGTACGTGGGCAGCAACAGCGGTCATCGTCCAACCGGTCTCCTCATCGCAATCCAGAAAGGGAGTAGTGACCTGCTGGAAGGAATGGGCGCGGCCGAAATCGCGGACCTTGTCCATCCCTATCTTGAGGTTGGAATCGATATTGGGATTGGCCCAGCTCCACTCCCAGGAGTCGTCCTGGCTGGTACCGACGACCGAAACTTCGATCTCCAGGGTGGGCTTCAAGGGATCCAGAAAGCTCAGAATGGCAACATCCGGCTCCCAATCCCAACTGCGATAGGTGCCATGTTGTTGGCGAAAGCCACGATTCTTCTCTCGCAGCCGGTCCAGCAGCGGTTGAACAAAGGTACTGAAGTTGTCTTCACAAAGGCTCACGGCGAAGTTCCTACTTTCCCCAATTCTCGTAGGGTTGCTTGTCGGTGATACGCGGGCGGTTTTCCGCCTGCAACTGCAAGGCGAGCTGCTGCACTTCGGCGAAGACGCGCAGCAGGTTGCCGCCCAGAATTTTGTTCAGATCTTCTGCACTATAACCGCGTTCAGCCAAAGCCGCAGTGATCTTGGGCAGGTCGGCGGCGGAGTCGATGCCCGCTGGTAACTGGCCACTGACACCGTCGAAGTCCGAACCCAATCCAACATGGTCGATGCCTGCCACCTTGGCGATGTGGTCGATGTGGTCGATCAGCGCGGAGAGCGGCGGGCGCGGAATGCGGTCGGCGTAAGAGCGGCGAAGGGTCTCGATCTCGGCGTAAGGGACTTCCTTGCCCTGCGCTTTGGCCTTGTCTTTGAGGGCTTGCACGGCCAGGTTCACCTCCGGCTCCATGGCTGTGATCGCATCCCGGTAGGGCTGGGAGATAAAGCCGGAGTAGAAGTTGACCTGCACCACGCCGCCCCTGGAATCCGGCCCGCCGGAGTTGGCTACGGCCCTGAGCATGTCGTCGGTCATGTTGCGGGGCGCGTTGCACAGGGCGCGGGCAGCGGAGTGCGAGGCGATCACCGGAGCGCGGGAGATGACCAGAGTGCGATAGAAGGTGCGGTCGGAGACGTGGCTGATGTCGACCATCATGCCCAGGCGGTTCATCTCGTAGACCACGTCCTTGCCCAGTTCGGTGAGGCCCTCGGTGGTGTGGGGGACGGATTTGTCATCGATATCGCCGGAGCTGTCAGCCCAGCCATTGGAGTTATTCCAGGTGAGGGTCATGTACCGCGCTCCGAGAGCGTAGTACTGGCGCAGCAGGGGGATGGAGCCTTCAATGGAGTGTCCGCCCTCGATGCCGATCAGAATAGCTAGTTTATGGTCGCGGTGGGCGGCTTCGATGCCGGCGGGGGTGGTGACGAACTCCAGTTGCTGGGGATGGCGGGCGACCTGCTGATGGACGGCGTCGATCAGCTCGAGCGTGCGGTGCGCGTAATGGCCCTGATACTGCTCCGGCTCTACCCAGACAGAGAAGAACTCTGCACCCAGATTGCCGGCCGCAGCGGAGGCCAGGTTCAGATTGCCGCCACGCAGGGGATCGGCGAGGTCGAATTGTTCATCCACAAAGCGCTGCGGCGTGTCGGCATGGCTGTCGATGATCAGGGCGGCGCGATGCAGGGCGAGTGGATCGAAGGTATTCATAGGGGCAGCAGGGGGCATAGCATTCTGGGCCCACAACGGCAGGGCCAGCAAAAGAGCTGAGATGGCGGTCGTTCGGCGCATAGGCTCACGTTGAGTCTATAACGGCTGTGGATAGGAGATATCTTTATCTCCACATGAAACTGCGACCTGCCTGTGGATCGCGATTGCATTGTGGGAAGAGTGTTTCAGGGAGCGACAGCGATGGGCACTGAATACGGAAATCCCCTAATAGGGATTGGCCCCTCAGTCCCTAGTCCCTTAGTCCCTCAGTCCCTGATCCCTGGTCCCTGTTCCCTGACCCCTGCTCCCTGGTTTACCGTTGAAGGACGCCATGCGACAGATGCTCACCCGCCTCGTGCTCACGCTTCCAGTCGTTTGGCTGGTGGTTTCTCTGGTTTTTTTGCTGATTCATCTGGTGCCCGGCGATCCGGTGTTGCAGATGCTGGGCGAGGGAGCGACTCCGGCTGATATCGGCGCTCTGCGCCATCAATATGGCCTCGATCAGCCGCTGGGCTTGCAGTATCTGCATTACTGGGCTGGTGTACTGCATGGCGACCTGGGCAGTTCCATCCGATTGCACGATACTGTCAGCCATCTGATCGCTGTTCGCTATCCCTACACCATGGCTCTGACACTGACGGCGCTGGCGATGGGGTTGGTCTTGTCGCTTCCCGCCGGAATTCTGGCCGCGGTGCGCCGGGGGCGCTGGCTGGACCGGCTGCTCTCGCTGATCAGCCTCTTCGGGCTTTCTGTTCCGGGACTGGCGCTGGGACCGGTGCTGATTTTGAACTTCTCGATTCGCCTGGGCTGGCTGCCGGTCTCAGGCGCCAACAGCGGCGGCAGCAACTCCATCGACTGGCGCTATCTGGTGCTGCCTTCGGTGGCCATGGGCGCTTCGCTGGCGGCTATCCTGACCCGCATGGTGCGCACTGCCATGCTCGAAGAACTGGGCCAGGACTACATCCGCACCGCTCGCTCCAAGGGGCTGAGCGAAACCGCTGTCGTTTGCCGTCACGCACTGCCCAACGCGCTTGTTCCCATTGTGACGGTGGTGGGATTGCAATTTGGAGCGCTGCTGGCCGGCGCGATTGTGACCGAGACCATCTTCAGCTGGCCAGGTCTGGGCCGGCTGGTGGTCAGTGCTATCGCCAATCGCGACTACGCGCTGGTGCAGGGCTGTCTGCTGTCGATCGGATTGACGTATGTGCTGGTCAATCTGCTGACCGACGTGGTTTATCGCTGGGTGAATCCGAGGATGAGGGGGTAGCGGGGGAGCGGGGTAGCGAGTCGGCAGGTCAGCGAGACAGCAAGGCAGCAAGACAGCGCTAGTGGTAGCTGGCCTGCTGACTCGCTGTCTCGCTGCTACTGAAGCACTTCCAGCGGCGAAGGCGGCTGCGGCGTCCAGCGCGGGGCCAGACGGCGGGTGCGCTGCGGGGCTTCGCGGGTGTAGCGTCCGCCGGGGCCTTCACCTACAGTCCGGCCCAGGCGGTCGATGCGGCCGCGCAGGCAGGTGTTGCACTGGGTAGCGTCTTCATCGATACATGCCTTGCCGGGATAGATCTCGTACATCTGGCGGTACGGCGAAGGGGTGAGGATGGGCATGAAGACATTGCCGCCGCTCTCCAACCCGTGCTCGCGGCCATCGACGGTGTTGATCGTCGCCAGAGCTGTCGTCGCGGGCAGGTTGGCTTCGGGACAGACGATGCGGGTCAGCGCTACCGTTTTGAGCACCATCCACTCGTTGCTGGGAACCTGCTCAGACTCTGCCATTACTGCATCTGTACGGCCCAGCGGCGTATCGGGATGGGCCAGAAACGGCCCGATGCCCACCATGTCCAGATCGAGTTCGGCGAAGAGCTCGATGTCGCGAGCCAGCATCTCGTAGGTCTGTCCGGGAATGCCGGCCATGACTCCGCTGCCGATCTCGTAGCCCATATGGCGCATTTTCTTTAACTGCCCAATCCGGTCCTCGGGTCTGGAAGACTCTCCGGGAGCGTCCTTGCGCTTGGGGTGAATCGCTGCATAGAGCGCGGGGTCGGAGGTCTCGAAGCGCAGCAGATAGCGATCCGCGCCGGCGTCGCGCCAGAGTTGCAGTTCATCGGGAAGACGTTCGCCCAGGCTGAGGGTGAGGGCCAAAGGTGTTTCTGCTTTGATGGCTCGAATCACTTCGGCGAACCAGTGGGCCTCGATGCCGAAGTCCTCGCCGCCCTGCAAGACCACCGAGCCAAAGCCCAACTGCACGGCATGATGCGCGGCATCAAGAATCTCCTGGTGGTTCATGCGATAGCGCTGAATCTTGCGCTCGGCGCGCAGTCCGCAGTAGTGGCACTGGCGCACGCAGTAGTTGGAGATCTCGATCAACCCGCGCAGATGCACGGCGTCGCCGACATGAATGCGGCGCACTTCGTCGGCCTGGGCAAAGAGTTGCTCCAGAGCTTGGGGATCGGTCTCGCGCAGCCAGCGCAGAATCTCGTCGTGGGTCAAAGAAGCCATGGTTCTCCAGGCAGCGGGGTTAGCCTCGCTGCGCTCGTGTTCGCGGAGCTAGCGGAGTTAGTCAAAAGCTGCGCTAACTCCGCTAGTACCGTGACCGCGTGATTTTTCGTTCCCCAAGTCCCAAAATCGGGATCTGGGGTACCCGGCACCCGGTTGTTGTTGCTATACCAGGGAACGAGCTAGCAGGATAGCCCCGCTTCGCGGGATTGCGAGTTAGCAAGTTAGCGAGGCTTCCATTCACCCCGCTCCCGCGCTTCTTTCTGGCGCGGGACCAGCCGAAGGCGTCTGCCGCACCGCAGGTGCTAAACAAACACATCCCGCTTGCCACTGCGCACGTCGGCGATCATCGGCTCGGCGATGCTCTGCTGCTTCTCGTCCATCACCGCGATCTGGTGCAGGATGTGCTGCTCGCCGGCTGCTTTGGTGGCCGGGCTCGCATAATCCTCCAGGTATTCGGTGAAGGTGGAGAGGGCGTTGGGCTCGCAGTGATACTTGATTGCGCCGGGCTTGGCTACTTCCATAAAGTCCGCGCCGGTGCGACCGGTGCGATAGCAGGCGGTGCAGAAAGAAGGAGTGAAGCCCATCTCCGCGATTTCGCGCACGATCTCGTCAACTGGCCGGGTTTCGCCCACGGCGAACTGGCTGCTGTGGAAGTCGCCCGCCGAGCGCTCGTAGCCTCCAGGATCGGTGCGGCTGCCCGCCGAGGTCTGCGAGACGCCCAGTTGGAAGCTTTTGTGGCGAATCTCCGCCGACTCGCGGGTGGACATGATAATGCCGGTATAGGGAACGGTGATGCGCAGGATGGCGACCAGCTTGAGGAAGTCGGCATCGCTCACCTTCCACGGCGTGGTGGCGGTAAAGTCGGTGCCCGAGGCCGGTTCCAGACGCGGCACGCTGACGGTGTGCGGACCGCAGTTGAAGCGCTCTTCGAGATGATGGATGTGTTGCAGCATGGCCAGCAGCTCGAAGCGCCAGTCGTAGATGCCGAAGAGCGGGCCGATGCCCACATCGTCGATGCCGGCGGTCATGGCGCGGTCCATCACCGAGGCGCGCCAGTCGTAGTCGGCCTTCTTGCCGCGCTGATGGACCTGCGCGTACGTGCCGCGATGATAGGTCTCCTGGAAGCACTGATAAGTGCCGATGCCGGTGGCCTTCAAGTTGCGGAAGTTGTCGACCGAGAGCGGGGCAACGTTGACATTGACGCGGCGAATCTCGCCGTTGCCGCTCTTGGTGGCGTAGATGGTTTCGACGGCCTTGTAGACGTACTCCAGGCTGTTGTGATCGGGGTAAGACTCGCCAGCGACCATCAGGACGCGCTTGTGGCCCTGCTCGATGATGACCTTGGTCTCGGCGGCGATCTGCTCCTGGGTCAGTACGATGCGGTGCAGTTCCTTGTTGCTGGCGCGGTAGGCGCAGTAGGTGCACTCGTTGGCGCAGCGGTTGCTGATGTAGAGCGGGGCAAACATCACCAGCCGCGAGCCGTAGATCTCGTTCTTGATCTCGCGCGCGGTGGCGAAGAGTTCTTCAGTCAACTCCGGGTCGGTGAGGGCGATCAGCGTGGCCGTCTCGTTGAAGTCGAGCCCTTGCATAGCGCGAGCCTTTTCGAGAATGGCGCGCACCCGCGCCGCTTCCGGCTTGGCCGTGGCGTTGAGGCAGTCGTAGATGACCTGCTCGTTCACATAATTGGCCAGATTCAAATCCTGCTCGGCTACTGCGGACATCGGAACCTCCTGAGGCGGTGGCTGGATGAAAGTGCTGAATTGCAACCGTCGCCTTGTTGCGTTTCACGAAAACGGTGGGGACAAGTGCGGCAACGCTCTAAGAATTGCACTCACTTTGTCCGATTACGGTGATTCAAATCACATCAAGGACGGTCATGCTAGCTCCGCTAACTCCGCTAGCTCCGCTAACTCCGCTCAGAACTTCTCCCAATGCAGCACATCGGCCAGCGAACGCTTCTCCATCGTCACTTCCTCGGCGGGATAGCCGAAGGAGACGATGGCGATCAACTGCCGGTCTTCGGGTGCGCCAAAGGCTTTGGCCACCACAGGGCCGTAAGCCTGCTTGGTTCCGGCCACCCAGCAGGAGCCCAGGCCGAAGGCTTCGCCGGCGAGGAGCAGGTTTTCGGTGGCTGCCGAGCAGTCCTCAACCGCATAGTTGGTATCGCGCGAGAGCACCAGCACGGCGAAGGCCGAGTTGGCGATAAACGCCGCGTGGCCCAGCATGGGGGGAATGCTCTGGAGGGCTTCCTTGCCGGTGACGACCACAAAATCCCAGGGCTGATCGTTCATCGCCGTGGGGGCGAGGCGGGCGCAATCGACGATTTCTTCGATGATTGCGCGCTCGACCGGCCGGTCGGCGTAGGTGCGGATGCTGCGGCGGGATTTCATCACCTCAAGTGCGTTCTTCATGGATCTCCTTTGCCCGGCTATGATGATGAGGAGTCTTAGCGGGGTTTCGGTGCCTGCCTCGTCGTACCATATAGAGGGAAACTGTACCGCACCGTTTCATCGATGCTACGCCTTGAGGGTCGAAAGAGGCTGAGACCTTCGTCACAGTGCTTGGGGATTTCAATGAGCCAGTCGCAACGCATCGAGAAAGACGCTCTGGGCGAACGCGCTTTGCCCGCAGATGCTCTGTACGGCATCCACACCGCTCGCGCAGTAGAGAATTTTTCTCTCGCTGGACGAGGCGTTCATCCTTCGCTGTTGCACGCCTTTGGCGATGTGAAACTGGCCTGCGCGCTGACCAACCGCACGCTGGGCGCATGGGCTGGAGATGCCCCCAAGGCCGACGCCATCGAACGCGCCTGCCGCGAACTGAGCGAAGGGCTGCTGGACGCGCATCTGCTCTCCGACGCCTTGCAGGGCGGGGCCGGGACCAGCACCAATATGAACGTCAACGAGGTGCTTGCCAATCGGGCACTTGCGATTCTTGGCTCCGTGCCAGGAGAGTACAGAAAAATATCGCCGTTGGACGACATCAACCTGCATCAATCCACCAACGACACCTACCCCACGGCGTTGCGGCTGGCGGCGATTCGCTTGCTGCACGGTTTGGAGCAGCAGGTCGTCGCACTGCAAGAGGCGTTTCAGGCTGCGGAGAAGAAGTTCGCGCACATCGTCAAGGTGGGGCGCACGCAGTACCAAGACGCGGTGCTGACCACGCTCGGCCGGGAGATGAGCGCCTACGCCGAGGCCATCAACCGCGACCGCTGGCGGATCTACAAGTGCGAGGAACGGCTGCGCGTCGTCAATTTGGGCGGCACGGCGATTGGGACGGGGTTGGCGGCTCCGCGCGAGTTCATTTTCAGGGTCGTGGACCAGTTGCGGGCACAAACAGGTATTGGCTTTGCCAGGGCCGAGAATCTGGTCGAGGCTACGCAGAATACCGATGTCTTTGTTGAGGTTTCGGGAATCCTCAAGGCGCACGCCGTTTCGCTGCTGAAGATTTGTTCCGATTTGCGCTTATTGAGTTCGGGGCCGGACGCGGGCTTTGGCGAGATCCGTCTGCCGGCGCGGCAGGCAGGGTCGTCGATCATGCCGGGCAAGGTGAATCCGGTGATTCCCGAGGCGGCTTCGCAGGCGGCGATGCTGGTGATGGGCAATGACACAGTCATTACCATGGCCTGCGCTGCGGGCTCGCTGGAGCTGAATGCGTTTTTGCCGCTGATCGCGCATTGCTTGCTGGAAAATCTCGACCTGCTCACTCGCGCCAATCAGATGCTGCGGGTGCATTGTGTTGAGGGCATCGAAGCCGATGAGGCGCGCTGCCGGACGCATGTGGAGAACTCCACTGCTGCGGCTACGGCATTGCTGCCAGCGCTGGGCTACGAGCGCGCCGGCGAGGCAGCGCGAATGGCGAAAGAGCAGAGGCGCACGTTACGCGCTGTGGTCATCGAAACCGGCTGGATGAGCGAAGCGGAGTTTGACGCCGCGATCAGCCCGGAGGCGGTCTGCCGGCTGGGGTCGCCAATGCCGCGCTGAAACGCGGGCTTTCCCTGTCGAGATAAGGAAGTTCGGCGTAAAATGAAAGTGTCCAGAAGGAGAAAATTCCATGGCCACAGTTGCCAATCCGCAGACATTGCTTACGCCCGCCGAGTTGGAAGAGCGCCGCTATGCAGTAGAGTCCACGTTGGGTTCCTTGCGGATCGAGGGGATAGAGTTGGAGCCCCACCTTCTGGCTATATTTGAAAGATTCAAACAAGGCGAAATCTCTCTCGACGAACTCGATGTACTGGATTCCCTGAATCTGCATGCTTTCGAGAGCCCGAAATAATTTGCAATGTGCGACGAACCAGCCCAGAACGATCCTCACTACGATTGGGAACACCGAATTCTCAGGAATCTCAGAGGGCTGACTCAGCAGCAGCAACTGGATCTCTGGGAGGCTCGTGAGTCTGGCAAGGCGCTTCTGAGGTTAGCCATGGAGCCGGTTCATGGCGGTTTTGATCGTGCGCATCTTTGAGAAATTCACCGACGCGTCTTCGCCAGGATTTATCCCTGGGCTGGGAAGTTCAGACAGGTCAACATCCAGAAGCCGGGCTCCTTTCCCTTTGCCGCGGTGCGTTTTTTGTCACAGAATGTCGACGAACTATTTGCTCGTCTACACGATGAGAATTGCCTGAAAGGCATGAGTATAGAGCAGTTTGCCGTACGCTCCGGCTTCTATTTCGGTGAACTGAATGTGCTTCATCCTTTCCGTGAGGGCAATGGGCGCACGCAGCGCGAGCTTATTCGACAGTTGGCGACCGTCTCAGGACACAGGATGAACTGGAGCCTGGTTGGCCGAAATGAGATGATTGCCGCGTCGATTGATAGCCATATCCATGGCCGTAATGAAGGGTTCGTTGCGTTGCTGCGCAAGGCCATGGGGTTGTAGTCGAGTTCCCGTCCATGTGAAAGGATGAGAGAGGTCGCAGGAGAACATCATGAGCACTACTCCCAAAGGTCTTCGTCTTCATATTGGCTTTTTTGGCCGTCGCAATGTGGGCAAGTCGAGTCTGCTGAACGCCATTACCCGGCAGCAGGTTTCCATCGTCTCGGAGGTCGCGGGAACCACCACCGACCCGGTGGAGAAGCCCATGGAGTTGCTGCCGCTGGGGCCGGTGTTGTTCATCGACACGGCGGGCATTGACGAAGAGGGCAGCCTGGGCGCGCTGCGCGTTGAGAAGACGCGCAAGGCGCTGGAGCGCACCGAGATTGCTGTGTTGGTGGCGGAGCCGGGCGTCTGGGGCGAGTTCGAAGAAGGCTTGCTGGCGGATTTCGCGGCGCGGCAGACGCCCACGCTGATTCTCTTCAACAAGGCTGATCTGGGATCGCCCAACGCGGAGCTGCTGGAACGGCTGAGCGCGGCCAAGACGCGCTTTGTGCAGGTTTCCGCTGCTACAGGGCAGGGGATCGCCGATGTGCGTCAGGCGCTCCTCGATCTGGCGCCGCCGGATTTCATCGATTCGCCTGCCATTGTTGGCGATCTGGTGGGGCCGGGCGAGTTGGCGGTGCTGGTTGTACCTATTGATAAGGAAGCGCCCAAGGGACGGCTGATCCTGCCTCAGGTGCAGACCATCCGCGATCTGCTGGACTCGGACGCGATGTGCATGGTGGTGAAAGAGCGGGAACTGCGTTCGGCGTTGGAGCGATTGAAGGCGCCTCCCAAGCTGGTTGTGACTGATTCGCAGGCGTTTTTGAAAGTGGCCGCAGATACGCCGCCGGAGGTGGCGCTGACTTCCTTCTCGATTCTCATGGCCCGCTTCAAGGGCGATCTTACTGCGCAGGTCGAAGGCGCACTGGCCATCGAGAAGCTCAAGACGGGCGACCGGGTGCTGATCGCCGAGGCTTGCACCCATCACCCGATTGGAGAAGACATCGGGAGAGTAAAAATCCCTCGTTGGTTGACGCAATACACCGGGGTCAAGCTGGATTTTGTCCCCATGCAGGGGCGGGATTTCCCGGCGGATTTATCCAGCTACAAGCTGGTCATTCATTGCGGGGCCTGTATGTGGAATAGGCGGCAGATGCTGAGCCGCATCCTCGAATGCCAGCAGGCGGGTGTGCCCATCACCAACTATGGTCTGACCATTGCCTATAGTCTGGGAATATTCGCTCGGGCGCTGGAGCCGTTTCCGGCGGCGCGGGCGCGCTATCAGGAACTCAAAGGAGAGGCGCTTTTTACATAGAACAGCGCAAATGCGGCAATATCTCTCTTGTGAATTGGTGAGTTAGGCTTTATTCGCTGGATGCGCCTGAAGCGGAGTACCGCCTATAGGTGGATAAGGTCAGACCACTAGCTTGAGTTGATTCGTTATTCTGTCATTGGGGTGGAGTTGGAGCCTTTATATGCGGGGATAAAAATGCATAAATGTTTAGAATCAACAACTAAGGATGAGATGATGGGCTAGCGTACCGCATTGTGAGTTATGCTTTTTTGGCCTAACTTGTTGTTGTTCGTGTAACATCCCCGGCTTTTGTGATGCCACTCACAATGACTCCCGTGACACCTATCACGCTCTTTCAGAAGCGTTTCCCTTATTGTTCCAGCTAACGGAAGATTGCCGCAAAAGCGGCGCTCGGAGTGGCGCAGCCGTTGCGCCGCGTTCTGGCCGCGGGCGGAATCTTCTCCAGGGCATGAGCCTTCGCCCGGCAAGCAATGCCGTAAACAGATAGAAAACGGCGGACAGGAAACCATGAGCACACCGATCGAAGTGAAGACGACTGTAACGGTAGCGGCACCCAAGGCCGCGGCCGCGCCCAAGGACGAGATCATCGCCCTGGCACAGAAGTGGAAGAAGAAGAAGGGCAGCCTGATCATGGCGCTGCACGATCTGCAGGGCCGTCTGGGCTATGTGCCGCGTGAATCGGCGATGAAGCTGGGCCGCGAGATGGACGTGCCGCTGGCGCGCATCTACGAAGTGGTCACCTTTTACAACTACTTCAAGCTGGAAGCGCCGGGCAAGTACATCATCTCGGTCTGCACCGGCACCGCCTGCCACATCAAGGGCTCCGGCGAACTGCTCAAGGGCCTGGAAAAGGAACTGCAGGTCAAGGAAGGCCAGAGCACTCCCGACAAGGAGTATCACCTGCAGGGTGTGCGCTGCCTGGGCTGCTGCGGACTGGCGCCATTGGCCTCGGTCAACGGCAAGGTCTACGGCAAGCTGAAGACCGACGAGAGCCACTTCGTGATCGAGCGGATTCAGATCGACAAGCCGATGGTTCACGCCACTGAAGAAGCGGCCGCCGAGTAACTTCTCGCTAAACTTTCCAACCGAAGACACAGGAATGTTATGAAACCCGAAGAATTGGAAGTTAAGGCTGCCGCGGAAGTCGCCAGGCAGCAGGCATTCGATGCACGCCTGGTTTGTTGCTCGAGCACAGGCTGCCAGTCGTCCGGAGCCGCGGAGATCATCGCCGGGCTCAAGGCGGAACTCAAAGCCAAGCAACTCGACACCAAGGTGCAGGTCACCGGCACCGGATGCATGGGACTGTGCAGCAAGGGTCCGCTCATCCGCATGAATTCGAAGCACCAGAAGGAAATTCTCTTCTGCGATATCAAGCCGGAGATGGCCGCACTGGTCATTGACGAAGTTGTGGCCCCGGTAGTGAACGGCGCGACCATCGAATCGCCTGCGGGCGGGTTGGAAGAGCACTTCCTGGATCTGGATGCTCCCTTCTTCGCCATGCAGGACCGCGTGGTGCTCGAGAACAACGGACGCAGCGATCCGGAGAAGCTGGACGAGTATCTGGCTCACGGCGGCTATCAGGGACTGCGCAAGGCGCTGTCGATGACCTCCGAAGAGATCTGCAGTGAGATGTTGGCGAGCGGTCTGCGTGGACGCGGCGGCGCCGGCTTCCCCACCGGTCTCAAGTGGAACTTCGCGCGCAAGGTCAGCGCCGATGTGAAGTATGTGATCTGCAACGGCGACGAAGGCGATCCCGGCGCGTTCATGGACCGCTCGGTGCTGGAAGGCGATCCCCACGCGGTGATCGAAGGCATGTTGATTGCCGCCCGCGCCATGGAAGCTACACACGGCGTCTTCTACATCCGCGCCGAGTATCCGCTGGCCGTGGAGCGCATCGAGAAGGCTCTGCGTCAGGCGCGCGCCGCCGGACTGGTGGGCAAGAACATTCTGGAGTCGGGCTGGGCCTTTGACTTCGACATTCGTCTTGGCGCTGGCGCATTTGTCTGCGGCGAAGAGACGGCTCTGATCGCCTCCGTCGAGGGTCTGCGCGGCACACCGCGGCCTCGTCCGCCCTTCCCGGCGGTCAAGGGCCTGTGGGATCAGCCGACCTGCGTGAACAACGTGGAGACGCTGGCCAACGTGCCTCGCATCATGTTGCGCGGCGCGGAGTGGTTCGCCGCCAAGGGCACCGATAAATCCAAGGGCACCAAGGTCTTTGCGCTGACTGGCAAGATCAAGAACAACGGCCTGGTCGAAGTGCCCATGGGCATCACGCTGCGCCAGATCGTCGAGACCATCGGCGGCGGCACCGGCACCGAGCGCAAGATCAAGGCCATCCAGACCGGTGGACCTTCGGGCGGCATGATTCCCGAGCACCAGTTCGATACGCCGGTCAGCTACGAGCACTTGCAGCAGTTGGGCTCGATGATGGGTTCGGGCGGTTTGATCGTCATCGACGAGAAGGACAGCGTGGTCGAACTGGCTCGCTTCTATCTCGACTTCTGCGTGGACGAGTCCTGCGGAAAGTGCGCTCCCTGCCGCATCGGCGGCACACAGATGCTGAGCATGCTGGATCACATCGTTGACGGTACCGGAACGACGGAAGACGTCCGCAAGATTCGCAAGGTGGCCAAGGCCATGCAGAAGGCATCGTTGTGCGCTCTCGGACAGACCGCGCCCAATCCGACGCTTTCGGCGCTCAAGCACTTCGAGTCGGAGTTCACCGAGCGGCTGGTTCCACAGGCCTAAATAACGGCTTGCCGGATTTGTTTTTTTAGTTCAGAGGTACGAACAGCCTGCTCCGCAGGCATTGAGAAGAAGCTGCCATGACTGAGATTATTCACGCTACGATTAACGGGTTGCCTGTCGAAGTTGCGCCGGGCGCGACCATTCTGGATGCCGCGCACCAGGTTCATGTGCGCATCCCCACGCTCTGCAAGCATCCCGATCTGGATGCTACCGCCGCCTGCGGCATCTGCGTGGTTCAGAACAAGAGCAACGGCCGCATGATGCGCGCCTGTTGCACGCCCATCGAAGACAAGATGGACATTTTGACCGAGACGCCGGAGATCGTGCAGGTGCGCCGTTCGGTGCTCAAGCTGACCCTCTCGCGCCATCCCAACGAGTGCCTTACCTGTCTGCGCAACCACAACTGCGAGTTGCAGACGCTGGCCGCCGATTTCGGTTTGACCGGCAGTGGGTTGGAGAACATCGTTCCCGATCTCGCGCTGGACGATTCGACGCACAGTGTGGTGCTTGATCCGCGCAAGTGCATCTTGTGCGGACGTTGCATTCAGGTCTGCCAGCAGGATCAGAATGTGTGGGCGCTGAGCTTCCTGCATCGCGGCTTCGATACGCGCATTGCCGCTGCCGGCGATATTCCGCTGGCCGATTCGCCCTGCGTTCGTTGCGGTCAGTGCTCCGCGCACTGCCCCACCGGCGCGATCACCGAGTACGACGAGTCGGTGGAAGTGTGGGACAAGCTGGCTGATCCGGATGCCGTCTGCGTGGTGCAGATTGCGCCCGCGGTTCGCGTGGCCGTGGGCGAGGCCTTTGGCTTCCCGGTGGGCACCAACCTCACTGGCAAGATCTATGCCGCGCTGCGCCGCATGGGATTCAAGGCAGTCTTCGACACCAACTTCGGCGCTGATCTGACCATCATCGAAGAGGCTACCGAGTTCAAGTCGCGTCTGCTCGAAGGCAAGGGCGAACTGCCGCTGATCACCAGCTGCTGCCCTGGCTGGGTGGACTTCATGGAGAAGTTCCATGGCGACATGATCCAGCACTTCTCCAGCTGCAAGTCTCCGCACGCCATGGTCGGCGCGCTCTCCAAGACGTACTATGCCGAGAAGATGGGCATCGATCCGTCCAAGATCTACATGGTCTCGATCATGCCTTGCACGGCCAAGAAGTCCGAGATCATCCGCAGCAAGGAGATGCGTTCTTCCGGCTATCAGGATGTGGACGTCTCCATCACCACGCGTGAATTTGCGCGCATGATCAAGCAGTCGGGCATCGATTTCGTCACCATCCCCGAAGAGCAGCCCGATCATATGCTGGGCGCTTACACTGGCGCTGGCACCATCTTCGGCGCTACCGGCGGCGTGATGGAAGCGGCTCTGCGCACCGCGCACTACTATGTTACGGGTCACGATGCTCCGGGCATCAACTTTGAAGTGACGCGTGGCCTGAAGGGCGTCAAGGAAGCCTCCATCGAGATCGCCGGCAAGACCATTCGCATCGCCATTGCTCATGGTTTGGCGAATGTGGAGCAGGTGATCGAGAAGGTTCGCGCGGCCAAGGCGGCTGGCGAAGAGACTCCTTATCACTTTGTCGAAGTGATGGCCTGCAACGGCGGCTGCGTGGGTGGCGGTGGTCAGCCTTACGGCGCGACCAACGAACTGCGCACCAAGCGCGCTGCCGGCCTCTACAGCGAGGATCAGGCAGGCCTGTGGCGCTGCTCGCACCATAACCCCTACATCAAGGAGCTCTACACGGAGTTCCTCGGTGAACCGGCCGGACACAAGGCGCATGAGTTGCTGCACACCGGCTACCAGGTGCTGCCGGAGTACAAGCGGTAGGTTCTTCTGATGGATGAAATGCAAACGCCCCTGGCCGGTATGGTTGGGGGCGTTTGCTTTGGTACGTGCTGCAAGGCACAGTTGCTAACTCCGCCAACTCCGCTAACCTCGCTAACACCGCTCTCGCAGCTATCCCCGCTAACCCCGCCACCAAGGTGTAAACTTCCCTTGGATCGGTCCGGTCAACGGATCGCATGAGGTGACGAAGTGCCTGTAACGATAGATTGGCAGCAGTTAAATGCACCGCGGCCTAAAAGCAACCGCAAATGGGTTGTGCTGGCGGCTGTGCTGGTAGCGATTTTGTTGGGATTCCGCTCTGCGCTCTCCTTCTGGGTCGATCTGCTCTGGTTCCAGTCGCTGGGTTTTGGTCAGGCATTCTGGATGGCGCGCAGCTTGCAGTGGGGTGCCTTCGCCGCGTTTGCCGTGGCCACCTTCGGCCTTCTCTTTGGCGCCTTCTGGCTGTTGCAACGCTCTCATGCCGCCGATCTGCCCAACGATCACACGATCTATATTGGTGGCAATCCCATCAAGCTCTCGGTGCGGCCGGTGCTGCGCATCGCGGGAGCGGTAGGATCGTTTCTCGTCTCGCTGGCCAGTGCCGCCGCCATGGCCGCGGAGTGGCCCACGCTGGCGCTGGCGCACTACGCGCCGCAAGCATCCGGCCTTCCCGCCGACCCCATCTTCGGTCGTCCGCTGAATTTTTATCTCTTCCTGCTGCCTGCCTGGAATCTGCTGGCTGGATGGCTGCTGACCCTGGCCGTGCTGATCGGCGCGATGTCGGTCTTCTTCCTGCTTATCTCCGGTGGTTCACGCGCTCTGCGCGAAGGGGGAGTGAGTGGGGTGACCTTGCCCTGGCGGGGCGTGAGCCTGTCGGCTGCTTTCCTGCTGCTGATTGTGGCGCTGCGCGTCTACCTGGGCCGCTACGATCTGCTCTTTGCCCATCACACCGTCTTTGATGGCGTTACCTATACCGATGCGCATGTGACGCTGGCCGGCAAGCTCTTTTTGGCTTTGGCGTTGCTGCTGGGAGCGGTGATTGCCGCTTACGGTGCGGTTCGCAAGCCCGGTGGAAGCCAGTTGCTGGCTGCGGTTGCTCCGGCCGTGGTGGTCTTTGTGCTGACTGGCGTGGTCAGTTGGTATGTTGGCAGCTTCATCGTCAAGCCCAACGAACTGGTGCGTGAGAGTCCCTACATCGCCGACAACATCGAGAGCACCCGGCAGGCCTATGGGCTGGACCGCTTTGTGCAGAAGGAGTTTCCCGCCGAGACGACCGTCGAGGCCGCGGACCCGGCCAACAACCAGCCCACCTTGCAAAACATCCGCCTCTGGGATGTGGACGCGCTCAAGGACACGCTGCGGCAGATTCAGGAGATTCGTACTTACTACGACTTTCCCGATGTCGATATCGACCGCTACACCATCGACGGAGCGCAGCGCGAGGTGATGCTGGCCGCCCGCGAGTTGAATGTGGAGAAGCTGCCCGAGAGCAGTCGTACCTGGATCAACCAGAAGCTCATCTATACCCACGGCTACGGCATCACCATGAATCCGGTGAATGGCTTCACCGCCGAGGGCCTGCCCAACCTGCTGCTCAGCAACATGCCGGTGCAGAGCGCTTCGGCCAGCCTCAAGGTGACCCGGCCCGAGATCTACTTTGGCGAACTCACCGACACCGACGTCTATGTGAAGACTCGCCAGCAGGAGTTCAATTATCCGCAGGGCGACACCAACAATCTGACTTCGTATCAGGGCACGGGCGGCATCGAACTGGGCGGATTTTTGCGCCGTGTGCTGCTCTCCTTTGAGCGCGGCGATCTGACCAAGCTGCCCTTCAGCGACGACATCGGCAGTGACAGCCGCTTGCTGATGCGCCGCAACGTTCGTCAGCGGGTGACGATGCTGGCCCCGTTCCTCAGCTTCGATCAAGATCCCTATCTGGTGGTGGGCGACGATGGACGACTGACGTGGATGATGGACGCCTTCACCACTTCGGACAGCTATCCCTACGCGACCCACTACGGCAGCGATGGGCAGTCGATCAACTACATGCGCAACAGCGTCAAGGCGGCGGTCGATGCCTATGACGGCACGGTTACCTTCTACGTCTTCGACAATCAGGATCCGATCATCGCCGCATGGCGCGGCATCTTCCCCGGTCTCTTCAAGGACGCCGCGGCGATGCCCTCCGATCTGCGCAAGCATGTGCGCTATCCGGAGCTGATGCTCAAGTTGCAGGCGGAGGTCTACGGGCTTTATCACATGACCAATCCCGCGGTCTTCTATAACCGCGAAGACCTGTGGACGGTGGCCACCGAGAACGGCATGGCCGCGGGTGGGGAACAGACCTCGCAGGTGATGCAGCCCAACTTTGTGCTGATGAAGCTGCCGGGAGAGAAAGGCATTGAGTTTGTCGAGATTCTGCCCTTCACCCCCGCCAACCGCAACAACCTGATCGGCTGGATTGCGGCACGCAGCGATGGCGATCACTACGGCTCTTCGGTGGTCTACAACTTCCCCAAGACCAAACTGGTGGACGGGCCGCAGCAGATCGAGGCCCGCATCGATCAGAACGCGCAGTTGAGCGGCCAGTTGACCCTGTGGAACCAGCAAGGCTCCCATGTGCGGCGCGGTACGCTGCTGGTGATTCCTTCCGGCAAGGCGCTGCTCTATGCCGAGCCGATCTACCTGCAAGCCGATCGCAGTCCCATGCCGGAGTTGCGTCTGGTGGTGCTGGCCCTGCAAGACCGGCTGGCTTACGGCCCGACCTTCGAGGCTGCGCTGAGTTCGCTCTTTGGCTCGGGTTCTTCGTCGGTCAGTGCCGCCGAGCAGCCGCAAAATGCTGCTGCATCGGCTGGCTCTGCCGCTGCTCCTACGCTGGATATGCATGGGCTGATCGCCGAAGCGGGCAAGGATTTTGCTGATTATCAAAAACTGACCGCCGAAGGACGTATGGCCGACGCCGGTCTGAAGCTGGAAGCCTTGAAACAGGTGCTGGACAAGATGAATGCGAAAGGGAAGTAGTTTTTCTGGGATGGGTGTTCAAGCCTATCGTGTTCATTCATAAAAACAGGGTGCACCCATGTCCGGATTCTCGGACATGGGTGGGTTCATCGATCCCAGGTCCCAGAAGCGGGACCTGGGGCACCCGGCATCCGGCCAAAAATCTTCACCATCGCCGAATTGGAAATTTGCTATACTGAGCCCATCCCGGTAGGTGGTGGAACCAGCCCGAAAGGGGTGGAAATTTCCCTTCCGGGTGTTTGGCTACTTCTTCAGTAGCGTAAGGACGAGGATTGCGACTGCAATCACAAATCGCCAGTCGATGGCGACTGTGATCATCAGGCGCAAACAGGATGATTGCTCACCCAAGGTCCTCACCTCCCTTGCGTAAACACGGCCCGCAGGTCGTTGGCGCGGCCTGCGGACCTACGGTCCAATCTTCCGGACCGATCTCTGCAGTTGCCGCCATTCCACCCGCAAGGAAGCGAATTTATATTACTGCGATTTCACTTTTCCCTACCATCCAAAACCAGGATTTAGCCCGCCGTCAGGCCGACACTACCTGCTTGAAGATCTCCGGAAGATCGACGTAAAGCGGGGTTCCTTTGACGACCATACGGATAGCTTCAACCCATTCGCTTCCTGAACAGATGCGGCCGGTGCGGGTCTTGGGATCGATGATCCAGATAGTCTCAACGCCCATGGAGCGGTAGTCCTGAGCGCGTTCCTGGGTGTCGGAATAAGTGTCGTCGGGGGAGAGAATTTCGATGACCAGCAAGGGAGGCTCGGTCAGAACGTCTGGTTGAGGTCCGGCGGTGAGGACGACCAGATCAGGAATGCGCACCCGGCTATGGGAGACTTGCATCCGTTGCTCGGTGCTGCTAAGGGTTCCCCAATCTCTTTCGTGGCTGACAAACCATGCAGCCAACAGGGCTTGGATTCTGGCGTGTTCCCATTTGCCCACATTGCGCTCCCTGACCTCGCCATCCACGTACTCGCAGTCGGGCCGGTAGTTCGTGTCGAGGTATTGGGCGAGCGGGATGGACGTCAGCGTGGCCATACGAGGGTAGGTTAGCACGGTTCTGGTTGGAAGTGGTGTGGGCTTTTATCTACAACGTATGGTTGGCAGGGTATTTGAATGGAAGAGTGTCATGGAATCCCCGGTCCTAAAATCGGGACCGGGAATTCCAATTCTCAAACGTGAAGGTTGAAACTGGGGCGCTTAGCCTTGCGTGCTCACCAACTCCTGCACAATCAGGCGCGTGGCTTCAGTGGCGGCCTCGGCGCAGACGGCGGAGAGGTCCAGAGAGATGGATTGCAGCGGGTCGATGGTGATGGTGTAGAGCACGACATCCCGGCTGCCGCCCTGCATGTAGAAGGCGTCCAGCAGGTCTTTGACCCCGATGTCATGGGCGGTGAGGGTGGGAGGGTAGTCGTGGGTGAAGCGCGGCGTGGTGCGCGTCACGGTTCCTATGGGGTTGCCGTCCGCTGTGGCGTCGATCAGCACGATGCGGTCGGCGTTCTGGAGCGGCTCCAGCAGAACGAATCCGCCGGTGCCGCCGTCCAGACATTCCACTCCCGGAAGGGGAGCGCGTTGGGCCAGTTGCGCTTCGACTGCGCGCACCACATGGACGCCGACACCTTCGTCGCCCATGATGACGTTGCCCAGCCCCAGTACCAGAGTCTTTGTCCCGTTAATCGTCACTCTTCTCCCGTTCGAACTTCCAGCCGCCGATGATCGAAGAGACCGTGCCGCGTCCTTCGATGTAGTCGTGGTAGAAGGCCAAATATACATGGACGATGATAAACGTGACAAAGAACCACAGGAAGAGATGGTGCCAGTAGCGCACTCCCATCTCGCCGCCCATGATGGGGACGATCCAGGTAAACATCCTGGGTAGCCAGGAACTGCTCATGCTGGAGTAGAGCGCAAAGCCCGTCACCGACTGCGCCACGAAGGCGATGAAGGTGAAGAAGTAGATCAGCCCGGCCAGCGAGTTGTGGCCGGTGGAGATGGGTCCGTGCAACTTCACTTCCAGCACGTCGGCCTTGATCACGTCCACAATCTCTCTCCGCTGCGACTTGAGCAGCGGGAAGAAGGCGTTCCAGTGGGAGTACTTGTTCCCGACAAAGCCCCAGTAGAGGCGGGCCAGGAAGTTGAAGACATAGACGAAGGCGCAAACGAAGTGCACAAAGCGCACCGCGCCAAACCAGTACTGCTGATAGGCTTCCGCGGCATAAAACGCGCGAATGGGAGCGCCGATCAGGTAGCCGGTGACGCATAACAAAACCAGCGCCACCGCATTGATCCAGTGGTAGACCCGAACCGGGAGTTCCCACACATAGACCCGCCGGAACTCCACCGGATGGGCTTCCACCCGATGGACCTCCGCACTCTTTCCGACAACTGCTCTCGCCGTACTCATAGGGCTCACTCGAAGGAAACCTGGTGAAGGTGCTTGCCCTCCGCATCGTACAGGTGTACGGCGCAGGCCAGGCACGGGTCAAAGGAGTGGATGGTGCGCAGGAGTTCGACCGGCTGATCGATCTTGGCTACCGGAGTGCCGATCAGCGACTCTTCAAACGAGGAGCGCTGCTGCTTGGCGTCACGCGGCGACCCGTTCCAGGTCGTCGGCACCACCAACTGGTAGTTGTCGATCTTGCCATCCTTGATCTTGATCCAGTGCGCCAGGGCTCCGCGCGGGGCTTCGACCAGGCCAACGCCTTCGCATTCGGTGGGCCAGCTTTTGGGCTCCCAACGGTCGCCGTTGAAGGTCGAGGTCTCGCGAGTCTTCACCCGCTCCATCAACTCGGCGTAGAACTCCTTCAGCCAGATCATGGCCAGCGCCGCGTCCAGACCGCGCGCGGCGGTACGGCCCAGCGTGGAGAAGAGAGCGTCGACAGGTACGCCCAGCTTGCCCAGGGTGGCTCCGACCAGTTCCTTCACATCAGCGTGTCCAGAGGCGTAGGAGACCAGCAGGCGGGCCAGCGGTCCTACTTCCATGGGGTTTTCCTTCCACCGCGGAGTCTTCAGGAAGGAGTACTTGTCGTGGCCTTCCAGGGTCTCGAAGGGCGGCTTGGGGCCGGTGTAGTTGATCTTGGTTTCGCCGGCCCAGGGATGGATGCCGACGTTGTTGCCGCCTTCGTAGTCGTACCAGGAGTGGGAGATGTACTCTTTGATCTCCTGCGCATCGCGGGGATTGACCGGGTGCACCTGGCTCAGATCGCGGCCCAGAATTGCGCCGCGGGCGTACTTGAAGGACTCCGGATTGCCGTAGCCCTTGGTGGGGTACTCGCCGTAGCAGAGGTAGTTTTTCAGGCCGCCGCCGTACTTGGACCAATCCTTATAGAAGGAGGCCACGGCCAGCAGGTCGGGAATGTAGACTTCGTTGACGAACTCGTCGGCCTGGGCGATCAGCTTGCCGACCAGATTGAGCCGCTCGGTGTTGATGGCCGCCACTTCATCGGGATCGATGGAGCAGGGAACGCCGCCTACCAGGTAATTGGGGTGGGGGTTCTTGCCGCCAAAAACAGCGTGGATTTTGACGATTTCCTTCTGCCATTCCAGAGCGTCCAGATAGTGAGCCACCGCGATCAGGTTTACCTCGGGCGGCAGCTTGTAGGCGGGATGGCCCCAGTAGCCGTTGGCAAAGATCCCCAAACCGCTGGCAGCAAATTGCTTGATCTTGTCCTGAACCGCGGTGAAATAGGCGGGGGTGTTCTTGTCCCACTTGGAGAAGGACTGCGCCAGCTCGGCGGCCTTCTTGGGGTCGGCTTTCAGGGCGTTGACGATGTCCACCCAGTCCAGGGCGTGCAGGTGGTAGAAGTGCACCACATGGTCCTGAACATAGAGGGTGGCCATCATGATGTTGCGAATCAGTTCGGCGGTGGGAGGAACGGCGATGCCCAGCGCGTCTTCGACCGAACGGACGCTGGCCAGCGCGTGCACCGTGGTGCAGACGCCGCAGACGCGCTCGGTGATGGCCCAGGCGTCGCGCGGATCGCGCCCGATGAGAATCTTCTCCAGGCCGCGGATCATGGTGCCGGCGCTGAAGGCATCGGTAATGACGCCGTTTTCGACCACCGCTTCGATGCGCAGGTGGCCCTCAATTCTTGTAACTGGATCGACGACGATACGTGTCATAGTTCCTCGCTACTCCTTCTCGTTTGCGGCGAGGTTATCCCCGTCGTGATGTTCTTCGGCGTGAACCTCCGCGATGACCTTGTGCTTGCGGATGTTGGTGACCACCGCGTGGACGGCTACGCCGGCCACTGTAGCTACACCCAGCGCCGTGCCTACGGTGTCGGCGGTGCTTTCGATGCCGAAGCCGGGGAAGGAGGCCAGATGCTGGTAGAAGGGTCCGTTATCCCAGAAGCCCTCTTCGCTGCATCCGATGCAACCATGGCCGGACTGGATGGGATAGCTGGTGCCCTCGTTCCACTTGACCACCGAGCAGGCGTTGTAGGTGACCGGGCCGCGGCAGCCCATCTTGTAGAGGCAATAGCCCTTGCGCGCGTTCTCGTCGTCGAAGGACTCGACGAATAGGCCGGCATCGTAGTTGGCGCGGCGATAGCAGGTGTCGTGCACGCGCCGTCCGTAGAACTCCTTGGGACGGCCCAGGCTGTCGAGCTTGGGAATCTGGCCGAGCACCAGGATGTGGGTGATGATGGCCATCATCACGTCGGCGATGGGCGGGCAGCCGGGGACGTTGATCACCGGCTTGTCGACCAGTTTATGGATGGGGGTGGCGCCAGTGGGATTGGGCTTGGCGGCCTGCACGCAGCCATTGGAAGCGCAACTGCCCCAGGCCACGACCGCTGCCGCGTCGGCTGCCACGGTTTGCAGAATCGACTCGGCGGTCTTGCCGCCGATCATGCAATAGACGCCGCCGTCTTTGGTGGGCACCGCGCCTTCGACCAGAACAATGTATTTACCTTTGTGATCGCGGATGGTGTCGTTGAGGCTCTTCTCTGCCTGGAACCCCGAGGCCGCCATCAGCGTCTCGGTGTAGTTCAGCGACAGAACGTCGAGCAGCGCATCGGCCACGATGGGGTGGGAGGCGCGAATGAATGATTCGCTGCAGCAGGTGCACTCCTGAAAGTGCATCCAGATCACTGCAGGTTTCTCTTTTTTCTCAAAGGCTGCGGCGACCTGGCCGGCGGCGCTGCGCTCCAGTCCAGCCATGGTTGCGGCCGCGGCGCAGAACTGCATAAAGTCTCTGCGGCTGTAGCCCTTCAATTGCATCGATTCCCAAATGGTATGACCCATGCCTACCTCGCTTCGTTTGCAGGCACCGGCAGGATCCTCGCAAGCGCCGGATGGGGATGGGCGGCTGCCGGAGATTCACCGATGGATGAACGCAAGGTAGCCAGCCCAGAGAACGGTCGGCTGTGCGCTACATCACATGACATGGGTAGCCATTTCGAAATGAAAAGGTCTGGTTGGGGAAAAACCGCAAAGACCCGGCTCCGGCTCGTTTTGGGATGATGCCAAAGATGGAATTTGATGGGGCATCTTGCCCCATCCTGCAACCTTTCCTCGGGGATGGCGTCTAAAGATGCGATAGCTTCAGGAGTTTTTCCAACGAGTGTGAGAGTTTCTCCTTGGATACGGCCAATTTCAGAGTTCTCTTGGACGGATTTAAAGCATTTTCCGAATGAGTGTGAGCTTTTGACAGTATCGTAGGTGGTGGCTCCCTGTTGACCACACCGACTCGAGAGCATGGTTTCGGTCTACAGTATTTCGGAAGATGGATATCCGGTATTTGGCGAGTCTGGCGCAAGTTTCTGGCAGGCTTGGCATGGCTAACTTATGATGGTTGCTACAAGTCGCGAGACGGTAACTGGCCGGTGGGCAAGATCCTGGCCCGGTTTTTTTGAAGTGAACCGCAACTTTTTGTTTTTTCGGGGGTTTACCACCGAAGAAAGGTCCAGGAATATCCTTATGCGTTTGCTGCGTCTACCCTTCCTTGCTGTAGCTTCCCTGGTGTTTTGCTGCGCGGCCCTATCGGCTCAGAGCGCCTCGGTTGCACCGCGCATTACCGCGGTTGTCGACGAGAGTTCCCTGGCGAAGCTTGGGGGCAATGTTCCCTCGCTGGCCAGATCGGAATTCGATCAGGGTGAAGTCGCTCCTGGTACGCAGTTGACCCATGTGCGCCTGGTGCTCTCGCGTAGCAGCGCCCAGCAGGCGGGGTTGGACGCCTTCGAGGCGGAACTGCAGGATTCGGCTTCACCGAATTATCACAAGTGGCTGACTCCGGATCAGTTTGGCAGGCTTTACGGACCCGCAGATGCGGACATCGCCACGCTTGTCTCCTGGTTGCAATCACACGGTCTGACGGTGGAATCCGTCTCGCCGGGACGCACCAACATTGCTTTCTCTGGCCCGGTCAGCGCGATTGAAACAGCCTTTCATACCTCGATCCACACTTTTATCGCCAACGGTCAGACCTTCACATCCAATACCACCGATCCGCAGATTCCCGCGGCTCTGGCCACGGTAGTGCGCGGCGTGGCCCATCTGAACACCATCCATCCCCGCTCCCACCGCGTGGCTGGACGTCCTGGAACGATCAATCCGCAAACCAGGCGTCTGGAGCCGATCTCCAAAGCCAACCCGAATCTGACCATCAGCGACAACGGCTACTCCCTTTATGTGGTTCCCGGCGATGCCGCCACCATCTATGACACTCCCAATAGCTACAATGCCAACTTCAGCTCTGGAACGAGCTACACCGGGAGCGGAGTGAAGATCGGCGTGGGCGAAGATGCGCTGATTCTTAGCAGCACGGTGGTCAATTATCGCAACAGCTTTCTGGGTAACTCGACCGCGCCGACGATTGTCAATGTCGATGGAGTGACTTACAGCAGCAGCAATGGCGATCTCGACGAAGCCTATCTGGATACGGAGATCGCCGGGGCTCTGGCGCCGGCCGCTACCATTTATTTCTATGTCTCCTCGGACCTGTATTCGGGGATCGAACGTGCCATCTCCGATGACACGGTGAATATCTTCAGTCTTAGTTTTGGCAACTGCGAACAGCAGATGTCGACCTCGGACAATCAGCAGATCAACGGCTGGTGGGAGCAGGCCGCTGCCGAAGGCATCGCGGTCACAGTCTCCGCCGGCGACAGCGGTTCGGCTGGTTGCGACAATGAAAACTCGGAGACCGTGGCCAGTCAAGGTTTGGCGGTAAGCGGATTTGCCTCAACACCGTATAACATCGCTGTGGGCGGCACGGACTACTATCCGCTGATCAACTCCTATTCCAGTTATGTCAGCACCTCGGAAGGCAGCTCGGCGACTTATTACCGCACCGCGGAAAAGTATATCCCCGAGTCAACCTGGAATGATTCCACGACGGACTACGGTTTCATCAACAGCAATGTGCCGGAGTCGGGATATTACGAAGGGACGAATCTTGCCAACATCGTCGCCGGTTCCGGCGGCGCCAGTAACTGCTCGACCAATACCAGCGTGGATGAGAGCAATGGCAGCGTAAAAGAAGGAACCTGCACCAGCGGATACAGCAAGCCCTCCTGGCAGACGGGAACCGGCGTGCCCGCGGATGGGGAGCGCGATATTCCCGATGTTTCGTTTTTAGCCGGCAACGGATATTACGGCGCGACCTGGCTGGTTTGCACCGATGACACCGGAAAAAACTCCAGTGGCGTGACGATCACGCTCAATTGCGCGGAGCAATCGGATACATATTCCTACTTCACGGGGATTGGCGGCACCTCGGCCTCCTCGCCGGCCTTCGCGGGCATTCTGGCGCTGCTTGAACAGAAGACTGGCAGCAAATTAGGTTTGCCGGCAAAGGAACTGTACACACTTTTCAACGGCAGCCAATCGAGTTCGGTCTTTCACGATGTCACGGTGGGCAACAACTCGGTGCCTTGCTCCGAGGGAACCTCGAATTGCGCTCTGATCGGCTATGACAAACTTTATTACTTTGAGGACGGCTATAACACCGCCACTGGCTACGATCTGGCAACGGGACTGGGCAGTGTGGATGCCACGAGTTTGTTGAATAACTGGAATTCAACCACCGGCACGACGGCTGCGACGGTCAATGTGACGGTTTCACCGACCACCCCAATCACCATCAACCAGAGCCTGACCATCTCCGGTTCCGTCACCGCCTCTGGCGGTACGCCTACTGGTTCAGTCACACTCAGCGGCGGCGGCTATACATCGGCGTCGCAGACGCTCAGCAGCGGCGCTTACAGCTTTACCGTCCCGGCAAACAGCCTTGAGGCGGGCAGCGACGTGATGACGGTAAGCTACAGCGGCAGCAGCACCTATGCCCTTGAGAGCGGTTCGGTAACGGTGACCGTCAACGTGATGACGCCCACGGTGACGGTGAACGCGCCCAGCACTGGCAATACCCTCATCGCGGTCAGTGTGCCGGTGACGGTGACTGGACCCAGCAGCGGTACGGCCACTCCGACTGGCACGGTTTCTATCGCCTATGGCACAACCTACGCCTCAGCGGCGGAGACGCTTTCCAGCGGCAGTTATACCTTCAGCATCCCGGCCAGTTCAATTCCAACGGGCAATGACAAACTTGTCGTGACCTATAGCGGCGACTCCAACTATGGATCGGGCACTGGCAACGCGACAGTCAATATGATCACAGTCACGCCGGTGACACCCACGGTGACGGTGAATCTGGCCGCCAATGCCAGTGCCTATTCCGGGCAGAGCTTGAGCGTGCCAGTGACTGTGAGCGGAACCAGTCCCAATGAGACCTACCCCATCGGAACGGTCACACTGAAGTCGGGCAGCACGGCACTGGGCACAGGAACACTCTCCAGCGGAAGCACTACGATTACCGTTGCCGCGAATCTGCTGAGCGTCGGCGCGGATACACTCACTGCCACTTATAGCGGTGATACCTACTTCGCCACCGGCAGCGGATCAGGCAGTGTGACAGTAACTGCATCCAGTTATACATTGGCTGCTTCAACACCCACTTCGGTCAACCCTGGTGGTACCACCGCTTCGACTTTGTCAGTGAGCTCAACCACGGATTACTCGGGTACCATCACCCTGACCTGCACCTTGACCACCTACCCAACCAACGCCAGCGATGTGCCGAGTTGCACTCCGGCGTCAACGCTTTCGGTGACGTCGGGAACAGCCAGCGGTACGGTGGCTCTGAACATCACCACCACCGCGGCGACCAGCAAGCTGGTCTATCCGAAGGTGCGACCTGGATGGTCGGGCCTGGGCGGCGGGGCAGTGTTGGCCCTGCTGGTCTTCTTCGGGATTCCGGCGCGGCGGCGTAGCTGGCGGGCGATGCTGGGCGCTGTAGCGCTGATCGTCCTGCTGGGCAGTTTCTCCGGTTGTGGCGGCGGCGGTAGCAGCGGCAACACCAGCACAGGTTCCGCGGGAACGACTGCCGGCAACTATACCTTCACGGTGAGTGGAACCGGCAGCGACAGTTCCAGCACCACGGCCTCCACGACGTTTACTTTAACCGTTAACTGATTCCTCCCCCAGCACAACGCGAACGGCCCTTCCCATTGGGAAGGGCCGTTCGCTGTTTGGGAGCCAGATGTCGGAAAGTGATTGTTTCTGGATGCGATGGGGAGTCTCGATCCCCTATCCCAAAATCAGGATAGGGGGCACCAATATCGTTGTTGATCTGCCAGATCCCGCGCCTTTTATCTGGGCGCGGTCCAGCCGAAGACAGTTGGCCGCACCGCAGGTGCTATTCCGAGTAGTGGAGGAGACTGAAGACGTCGTATTCGGGGAAGCGGTCGCGGCCCTTGAGGAAGTCCAGCTCGACGGCAAAGGCCAGACCGGCGATCTCGCCTCCCAACTGCTTCACTAACTTGATTGTCGCTTCCATGGTGCCGCCCGTGGCCAGCAGGTCGTCAACCAGCACGACACGCTGACCGGGCTCGATGGCGTCCAGGTGGATCTCCAGGGTGTCGGAGCCGTACTCCAGATCGTAGGTCACGCGGGCGACAGGAGCGGGCAGCTTGCGCGGCTTGCGCACCGGGGCAAAGCCGGCATTCAGACGGTAGGCCAGCGCCGGGCCAAAGATGAAGCCGCGGGCCTCGATGCCCAGCACCAGATCGATCTTGCGGTTGATGTAATGCGCCGCCAGGGCGTCGATCAACTGCGCGAAGCCAACTTTGTCCTTGAGCAGGGTGGTGATGTCGTAAAAGAGAATTCCCGGCTTGGGGAAGTCCGGCACGGTACGCACCAGTTCCTTCAGGGGTTCCACATTGATGGGCTTGACGCTGTCGGGCATGAGGGCTCCTTGGAATGTTTACCCGATTGATTATAGCGGGGGGAGCGGAGCTAGCGGGGTTGGCGGAGTTGGCGGCGCTTCGCGCCGGTTAGCGATGCTCCTCGGATGCTGTTGGGCAATGTTCTTGCTTACTCCGCCAACCCCGCTATCTCCGCTATCTCCGCTATCTCCGCTATCACCACGCCCCATCAATGCGAAAGCTGCTCAGCCCTTCCGCTTCACTCGCGGCGAGTTGTCGCTCCTGGACGTGGTCAACGCGGCAGCCGCGAGGTCCGCGGTGCAGGATGGAGCGCAGGGCATTCAGGTTGTCCGCCGAGCCGGAGGCGAGCACTTCCACCTCGCCCTCCTCGGTGTTGCGGACCCACCCACGCAGGTCCAGATTGCTGGCCTCGTGATGCACAAACCAGCGAAATCCGACTCCCTGTACCCGCCCTTGAACCAGAAAATGAAGAACCAAGTGAACCTCGTGGCGGCGGCGCGTTGGAACCGCCTTCACCGGGGAGTATAACAAAGGCGCTCCGCGCTTCTGCTTTCCTTCGCAGACACTTCCAGGAGAATATCGGAGACTTGGATCGAAGTCATTTTCACCAACACCGCAAGCAGCCCGGGCCTGAAGGTCCCCGCTCCCTCCACAAGAACGAACGTTGTCCCCATTTGCGCACCATCCGCTCCAACAGCCCAAGCGCTGGGGCTGGTTTCATGGACTGCCCCAACGGGCAGGGGCTGGGCTTCCAAAATGCGCAGTTTCACCTTGGGACGGGTTGCGCGATAGCCGAAAATATTCGGTGAACTGTCGGAAAAGCCTTGAAATGCCGTACAAAACCGCGCTATATACAAGACTACCGGCAGTAACGCCGGAATCTAGTGGCAGAATCCGCGCCCGCGTTTGAGCAGGGTTGGCGGCTTTCTTCAGGAGACACCATGCGCAGCGCCGTCCGTTCCAACCTGCTGGTCCCCGAGGTGCGGGAGGTGATGGATATTCGCCAGGCCTCGGAGTATCTGGGCATCTCGTCCGACACCCTCTACAAGTACGCCTCGGACGGATTCGTGCCCGCCTTCAAGCTGGGGAACCGCTGGCGTTTCAAGCGTTCTCGCCTGGACGAGTGGATGGATCGCCAGTCTGACCTTCAGGCTGCCGGCGCAGAACTCGACCCGCACATGAAGAAGCCGGTGCGGCCAGCGCTTTAAATGGACGATTCCGAACAATCCGCAGCGCTGCGAGAGCGACGTGCTCATTCACGGCTCAGCTGCCGTGGATTGGCTTTACTGCGCATCCTGCCCGAAGGGCCGGTGATTCGCGGTGCGGTGCACAACCTCAGTCAGGGCGGTTGCCTGATCGAGTGCGAGAAGGCGATCCCCGCTGAAAAGAGTGGGCTCGTAGAAGTGCAACTGGATGTAGGCGACTTTCGCTTGCTGCTGTTGGGGGCGATCCGGCATATCGAGGGCGATACCATGGTCGGCATTCAGTTTGTCGATATCAGCAGCCGCAAGCAGCAGCAGGTTCTGTATCTGATCGGCGAACTCCACGAGATGGAGCGGCAACGGGCCTATCAAGTAATGGAACTAAAGAGCAAAGAGACTGACTTAGACGAGTTCTGAGGGCGGTTTTTCTTGCATTCAATAGAATGTTGAATTACGCGAGCGCCATGGCGATGTGGTTGACCAGAAACGCCGCGCCCCAGGCCATTACCAGCATATAAATGAACTGCAAGGCAGGCCACTTCCAGCTGTTGGTCTCGCGGCGCACCACGGCCATCGTCGAGGTGCACTGCATGGCGAAGGCAAAGAAGATCATCAGCGCCAGCGCGCCGCCCAGAGTCATGTCATGGTGCAAGGCGGTTTGCAGGCTCAGAGCATGCGTATCGGCGTCAGCGCCGTAGAGCGTGCCCATGGTGCTGACCATCACTTCACGGGCCAGAACGCTGGAGAGCAGGCCAATGCCTGTCTTCCAGTTGAAGCCCAATGGAGAGATGAGTGGCTCGATGAAATGGCCCAGGCGTCCAATCAGGCTGTTGGCCAGTTCCGGAGTCGTCCAGCCACCGCCAACGGCATGTTGCACGGGCAGATGAGCCATGACCCACAGTGCCAGCGTGACGCACAGGATCACGGTGCCGGCCTGACGCAGGAAGACGCGGGCGCGGTCCACCAAACGCAGCGAGAGCGAGCGCAGGGTCGGCATGCGGTACTGCGGCAGTTCCAGAATGAAAGGCGCGTCGTTGGATTTGAGGATTGAGCTCTTCAGCAGCCGCGCCGTGAACAGGGCGGCTAAGAATCCCGCCAGATACAAGCCCAGCATGACCAGCGTGCGTAGTCCCACAATGCCGTGGGCATAGGTGGTGTTGGGAATAAACGCCGCAATCAGCAGCATGTAGACCGGCAGCCGCGCCGAGCAGGTCATGAAGGGCGTGACCAGAATGGTGGCGAAGCGGTCGCGCTTGTTCTCGATGGTGCGGGTGGCCATGATCGCAGGCACCGCGCAGGCGTAAGCCGAGAGCAGGGGAATGAAGGCTTTGCCGTTCAGCCCGATGGCGCGCATCACGCGGTCGGCGATCAGGGCAGCGCGGGCCAGGTAGCCGGAGTCTTCCAGCACTCCAATAAAGAGAAATAACAACAGAATCTGCGGCAAAAAGACGAGTACAGAAGAGATGCCCTTCCATGCGCCGTCCAGCAGGAGCGATTGAATCCATCCATCGGGCAGGATCGGCCGCACCAGATTGCCGATCTGGGCCAGAATGTCGCCAAAACCATCGGAGAGTGGCTGGCCAATGGAGAAAACCACCTCGAAGACACCAAAAACCACCGCCAGAAAGAGCAGCGGACCCCAGATACGATGCAGCAATATGTCGTCGAGCTTGCGGCTGGTCTCTTCAGAGAGCGGAGCGTGGTAGCCGGTCTTGTGGCTGACCTGTGCCGCCCAGGAGTGGGTGCTGGCCGCGTTGCCCAATACCGGCAAGGTCAGGGGGCAGGCGCGGTTGCGCTCGGTCTGGTTGTGCAGAAAGAGGGGGATGGAGTCCAGGCCGGTGCCATTGACGGCGCTGATCTGCGCGACCGGGGTACCCAGTTCGCGGGCCAGTTCCAGGGTGTCGATGTGGCCGCCGCGGGCTTCCATCAGGTCGGTCATATTCAATAGAACGAGCGTGGGCAGACGCAGCGCCAGCACCGGGGCGGCCAGCATCAACTGCCGGGTCAGGTGCAGGGAATCGAGCACCAGCAGAACGGCGTCGGGACGGGGCGTTCCCGGCATTTTACCGGTGAGCACGTCGATGGAGACGCGGGCGTCTTCAGAGTAAGGATCGAGCGAGTAGATGCCGGGCAGGTCGATCAGCGTCAGGTCTTCGCGTCCCACGCCGGCCATCAGGCCCATGTGCTGCTCGACGGTGACGCCGGGGTAGTTGGCCACCTTCTGGCGCAATCCGGTCAGGCGATTGAAGAGCGTGGATTTGCCGGCGTTGGGAGGGCCAATCAGTACAACCGTGCGCAACTCACCGGGTGCAGCTTCTCCAACCGGTGGAATATATTTTTGAGGAGGTGCGCAGCAGTCGCTCATCGGGTCGCCTCAAGCAGATCTTTGGCTGCAACAGGAACCGTCTTGCCTTCCGCGCTGGGAGCCGCGCCGGCCAGCCGAACCTGAATGGCGCCAGCCGTCTCGCGGCGCAGGGCGATCTCCATGCCGTCAATTCCATAGACGGTGGGGTCGCCGGCCGGAGCGCGGCGCAGGACCAGCACCCGGGCATCGCGAACAAAGCCCATATGCATCAGGTGATTCTGCACGGATTCAGGCAGGTGAAGGGAGATTAAAATTCCGCTTTCTCCGACCTTCAATTCACTCAATACGCTCAATCGCCAAACTCCGTGGGGGAAGCCGGAAGACCGCAACCCTGAATTGCGACCGGAATGGTCCTAATTCAGTATACGACCATTTGGCAGGGGGTGCAAAGCTGGGATCTCTTTTGGATCGTTTCGCGTTCGGAAATGGAAAGAGATCGGGAAGCGGACAGTCGTTCGTCGTGCGCCGCTTCCCGTCATGCTTTCGAACATCGTTGAATCTTGCGAACGATGTATTGTTTTTAACAAAAAGATCTCGGGGAAGATGTGATTGGGGTCACATTTGCTGGTCTGCTTTTGGGGCGTAACCGGATCGGAGCTGGAAAGCGAGGATCTATGACCGTCGAGGAATTTGTTGGGACATTAAGCGATGCAGAACCTCCGGCTGGATTGCCAGAGGCTTTGGCCGCCCTGTGGTGGGACGCGAAAGGGAACTGGACTCGCGCACACGATCTGGTGGATGAATTGGAGACCATGGACGGCATGGCGGTGCACGCCTATCTGCATCGGCGCGAGGGGGTAGCGGAAAATGCGGAGTATTGGTACCGCCGCGCCGGGCGGAAATTTCGCTGTGAAACGCTCGGTGAAGAGTGGCAGGCGCTGGTGGTGGACCTGATTGCCCGATGCGATATGAGTTGAAGGGCGGGCCGAGGAGAGCGGCAGGCCAATTCGAAGTACGACATAAATCATTATACGAAAAATCATTCACAATGCGGTACTATTTCGCCGCCTTGTGTCTCTCATCACAGCCCCTCTCCCCCCCTCAGCGATGAGACTTGCACAAGCGGCTGTGTTGCGCCCGGTCGCACTATGAGGCAAAGAGAATGAGTGAAGAGAAAATGGTAATTCTCGATGGCAACGAAGCGGCTGCTTCGGTTGCCTATCGACTTTCCGAAGTAGTGGCCATCTACCCCATTACGCCTTCGTCACCGATGGCCGAATGGGCCGATCAGTGGCTCTCCGAGGGAAAGAAGAACATCTGGGGTGCATCACCCATCGTAGAGGAACTGCAGAGCGAGGGCGGCGCCGCTGGCGCATTGCACGGCGCATTGCAGGCAGGCGCTTTCGGCACCACTTTCACGGCATCGCAGGGCCTGCTGCTGATGATCCCCAACATGTTCAAGATCGCCGGTGAGTTGACCCCGGCTACCATGCACGTGACGGCCCGCACGCTGGCTACCCATGCATTGTCGATCTTTGGCGATCACTCGGACGTGATGGCCTGTCGTAGCACCGGCTGGGCGATGCTCTGCTCCAACTCGGTGCAGGAAGTGGCCGATATGGCCCTGGTCTCGCAGATCGCCACGCTGGAGTCGCGTGTGCCGTTCCTGCACTTCTTCGACGGCTTCCGCACCTCGCACGAAGTGGGCAAGATCGTTCCCATCAGCGACGAGACGATCCGCGCACTGGTTGATGACAAGTTCCTGATTGACTACCGCAAGCGCGCTCTGAGCCCCGACAATCCGATCATTCGCGGCACGGCGCAGAACCCCGACGTCTTCTTCCAGGCGCGTGAAGCCTGCAATTCCTTCCACGACGCGGTTCCGGGCATCGTGCAGAACGTGATGGATCGCGTGGCCAAGCTGATTGGCCGCACCTATCACCTCTTTGATTACTACGGCGCGCCGGATGCGGAGCGGGTCATCATCCTGATGGGTTCGGGCGCGGAAGCTGCCGAAGAAGCCGTCGACGCGATGGTCAAGGCCGGTGAAAAAGTGGGCATGGTCAAGGTTCGCTTGTTCCGTCCCTTTGACACCTCGGCCTTCTTGAAGTCCCTGCCTGCCTCGGTCAAGTCGATTGCCGTTCTGGATCGCACCAAGGAGCCCGGCGGCGCCGGTGAGCCCCTCTATCAGGATGTGCTGACGGTTCTGGCGGAGAATGCCAACGAGCTGCCCTTTGCCGCCATGCCCAAGGTTATCGGCGGACGTTATGGCCTGTCGTCCAAGGAGTTCACCCCGGCGATGGTCAAGGGCATCTACGACGAGCTGCTCAAGGACAAGCCGAAGAATCACTTCACCATCGGCATCAACGACGATGTGACCCACACCAGCCTGAGCTACGATCCCAGCTTCTCGACCGAAGATCCCAAGTGCGTTCGCGCTCTCTTCTACGGTCTGGGTTCGGACGGCACGGTGGGCGCCAACAAGAACTCCATCAAGATCATCGGCAGCGAAACGCCGAACTACGCGCAGGGCTACTTCGTCTATGACTCGAAAAAGTCCGGTTCGATGACCACCTCGCACCTGCGCTTTGGTCCCAACCCGATCCGGTCGACCTATCTGATCACCCGCGCCAGCTTTGTGGCCTGCCACAACTTCAGCTTCCTGGAAAAGGAAAACGTGCTGGAGCCGGCGATGCCGGGTGCGGTTTTCCTGCTGAACTCGATCTACTCCGCTGCCGAAGTATGGGCCAAACTGCCCAAGACCACGCAGGAAGAGATCATCCGCAAGCAGATTCAGTTCTACGTGATCGATGGCTACAAGGTGGCGCGTGTTGCCGGCATGGGATCGCGCATCAACACCATCATGCAGACCTGCTTCTTTGCCATCAGCGGCGTGTTGCCCAAGGATGAGGCCATCGAGCAGATCAAGAAGGCCATCAAGAAGACCTACGGCAAGCGCGGCGAAGCGGTTGTAGCGAAAAACTTCGCGGCGGTTGACGCGGCTCTGGCTCACCTGGAGAAGGTCGAAGTGCCGGCGACGGTTTCTTCGGACTTCGACATTGTCGGCGCCATCACCGGTAATCCTCCGGAGTTCGTGCAGAACGTGCTCGGTCAGATTGCCGGCGGCAAGGGCGATCAGCTGCCGGTCAGCGCACTGCCCGCGGGCGGAGCGTTCCCGACAGGCACAGCGGCTTATGAAAAGCGCAACATCGCGCAGTTCATTCCGGTGTGGGACAAGGACACCTGCATTCAGTGCGGCAAGTGCGCCATGGTTTGCCCGCACGCCGTGATTCGCGCCAAGATCTACAGCGCCGATCTGGCCGACAAGGCTCCCGCAACCTTCAAATCCGCCAAGCCCAAGTGGAAGGGCATGGAAGAGGATAAGTACACGTTGATGATCGCGCCCGAGGATTGCACCGGTTGCGGCGTTTGCGTGGACGTCTGCCCGGCCAAGAACAAGAGCGAAGCCGGCAAGAAGGCCATCAATATGGCGGCTCAGCCTCCCATCCGTGAGGCGGAGCGGGAGAACTGGGATTACTTCCTCAGCATCCCCGAAGTGGATCGCAGCAAGATCAATCACAACACGGTGAAGGATCTGCAGTTGCTGCAACCGCTCTTTGAGTTCAGCGGCGCATGCGCGGGTTGCGGCGAAACGGCTTACGTCAAGCTGATGACTCAGCTCTTCGGCGACCGTCTGTTTATCGCCAACGCCACCGGCTGCTCGTCGATCTACGGCGGCAACCTGCCCACCACGCCTTATTCCAAGAATGCAGAGGGTCGCGGTCCGTCGTGGGCCAACTCGCTCTTCGAGGACAATGCGGAGTTCGGCTTCGGCATGCGTCTGGCCATTGATCAGCAGAAGGAGTTCTCTGATCTGCTGGTGAAGCGTCAGGCTGCTCTGATTGGCGACGAGCTGGTAACGGCTCTGACCACCTCTCCGCAGACCACTGAGCCGGAGATCAATGCGCAGCGCGAGCGGGTGAAGGAACTGAAGGCCAAGCTGGCCGGCGTCGAGACTTCCGATGCTAAAAACCTGTTGGCCATCGCCGATGCGCTGGTGCGCAAGAGCGTGTGGATTCTGGGCGGAGACGGATGGGCCTATGACATCGGCTTCGGCGGTCTGGATCACGTTCTGGGATCGGGCAAGAACATCAACATCCTCGTTCTGGATACCGAGACCTACTCCAACACCGGCGGACAGATGTCCAAGTCCACCCCGCGCGGCGCGGTCGCCAAGTTTGCCGCCAGCGGCAAGACCACCAGCAAGAAGGATCTGGCCATGGAAGCTGTCAGCTATGGTTCGGTCTATGTTGCCAAGGTTGCCTTGGGCGCAAACGATGCGCACGTCATCAAGGCCTTCCAGGAGGCCGAAGCGCACGATGGTCCGTCGCTCATCATTGCTTATTCAAGCTGCATCGCGCACGGTTACGACCTGCTGCACGGACTGGAACAGCAGAAGCTTGCTGTGCAGGCCGGCCACTGGCCGCTGATGCGCTACAACCCCAGCCTGCGCGATGAGGGCAAGAATCCCTTCCAGCTCGACTCCAAGCAGCCCTCGATCCGCTTCAAGGAGTATGCGTACCGCGAGGCCCGCTACACCATGCTGGTCCGGCAAAACCCGGATCTGGCTGCCAAGCTGCTTGAAGAAGCGCAAGACGATGTGGAGCGCCAGTGGCGTGTTTACTCGGCCCGGTCTACCATGCCCGGCCGTGGCGAGACGCCCAACATCGCTCCTCCCGAGATCAAGACAGAAGAAGCGGCGGCTCCGGCTGCTGGAGGCAAGGCATGATTGACTTCTCTACGCAATACCTCGGCCTGAAGCTGAGTGGACCGATCGTCGTATCGTCCACTCCGCTCTCGGAGTCGATCGACAATGTGCGCCGGATGGAAGACTCCGGCGCATCGGCAATCGTGCTGAGCTCGCTTTTTGAGGAGCAATTGAATCTGGAATCCAAGGCTCTGGATGAAGATCTGGACCGCGGCACGAATTCCTTCGCCGAATCTCTCGGCTACCTGCCTGACCTGAGCGACTACCGCATGACGCACGAGGTTTATCTCGAGCACCTGCGGCGCTCCAAGGAAGCCGTGCACATTCCCATCCTGGCCAGCCTCAATGGCGCGACCAAGGGCGGTTGGGTGCGCTACGCCAAGGAGATGGAACAGGCCGGCGCCGACGCCATCGAACTGAACACCTACGCCCTGGCTACCGACGCCAGCCAGACCTCGGCTGACCTCGAACAGCAGCTTCTGGATCTGGTTGCCGAAGTTACCGGCGCGGTCAAGGTTCCGGTTTCGGTCAAGCTGTCGCAGTCTTTCACCAGCGTGCCGCACCTGTGCTCGCGGTTGGAAGGCGCGGGAGCCCGCGGTGTGGTTCTCTTCAACCGCTTCTATCAGCCGGACTTCGACATCGAGACGCTGGAAGTGCGCCCCACGCTGCACTTCTCTACGCCCTCGGAGTTGCTGCCCCGTCTGCACTGGGCTGCCGTGTTGTATGGCAACTTGAAGATCGACCTGGCGGTTTCGGGCGGTGTTCACTCGGCGGAAGACGTGCTCAAGAGCATCATGGCCGGTGCGGGCATCGCGATGATGGCCTCGGCGCTGCACATCCACGGCATCGAGCACATCGGCCGCGTGTTGGCCGACCTGCGCTACTGGCTGGAAAAGCGCGAGTACACCTCGTTGTGGGAGACCCGTGGCTGCCTTAGCCGCCGCTCGGTTCCCGATACCTCTCCATTCGACCGCGGCAACTACATCAAGACGCTCAGCTCCTACAGCCTGCGTCAGACGGTTGCGGCGTTCTAAATCGAGAGTTTGTTCTGAGTCAACGGCGATCGCACTTCGGTGCGGTCGCCGTTGGCGTTTGGGAGTGCAAATGACCTGCAATCTGCCAACTTGTTTTTCCTCTGAGTAGGGCTGACAGACTATTTTGTTATTACGCACTGTGTAGTCGGTGTGACCGTTCAAAGGGAGGCGCGAAGGTGGCAGAGTCGGTTCCGGTGCGGCGCGCGGTGCAGGTGTGTGGCGTGGTGCAGGGCGTGGGCTTCCGGCCCTTTGTCTACCGGCTGGCCCATGAAGAACGGCTGACTGGCTTTATCGCCAACGACACCGACGGCGTGACCATCGAGGTCGAAGGAACCCTGGAGCGGGTGGAAGCATTCTTGCTGCGCTTGCGTGCCGAGACGCCTCCGCTGGCCAGGATTGATGTGGTCGCCGTGCAAGAGCTGGCTCCCTTGCTGGAAAGCTCCTTCCGCATCGTCGCCAGCGAGGTTTTAGGCCGGGTCAGCACGGGGATCCCCGCCGATGCCGCCACCTGTCCTGATTGTTTGCGGGAACTGCTTGATCCCGCCGACCGGCGTTATCGCTATCCCTTTCTCAACTGTACCAACTGCGGACCGCGCTTCACCATTACCCGCCGCATTCCCTATGACCGCCCGCAGACTTCGATGGCGGGTTTTCCCATGTGCCCAGCCTGTCAGGCGGAGTACGACGACCCGCTCAATCGCCGTTTTCATGCTCAGCCCAATGCCTGCTGGGCATGCGGGCCGCGGGTGTGGCTGGCGTTTCCGGGTAAGAGTGCTGGTTCTGTCGAGTCACAGTCTGCTGAGATGGAAAGCCCGCCAACTGGCCAACTCGCCATCCTGCGAAGCGGGGCTAACCTGTTATCTCCAGTCACAGGAATCCCCCAACTGGATAATCCGTTCACGCAGAGTAGTTCCGCAGCCGGCTTCGCACCGGTCGAGCAGGCCATCGAACTACTGCTCGCAGGCCAGATCGTCGCCGTCAAGGGCATTGGCGGCTTTCATCTCAGCGTGGATGCAACAAAAGAGGCTGCGGTCGCGCGCCTCCGTCAGCGCAAACGCCGCTACGGCAAGCCTCTGGCGGTGATGGTGCGGGATTTGGGCGCGGCGCAGGCTATTGTGGCTCTGACCGCGGCGGAAGAGCAACTGCTCTCTACGCCTGCCCGTCCCATTGTGCTGGCGCGCAAGCACGACAAGAGCAGCATTGCGCCGTCGGTAGCGCCGGGAATCCCCTGGCTGGGCCTCTTTTTGCCCTATGCGCCGTTGCAGCATCTGCTCTTTGCTGATGGGCGCGTGCAAGCGCTGGTGATGACCTCGGCCAATCTGAGCGAGGAGCCCATCGCCATCGACAACGACGAGGCGCAGCAGCGGCTGGCGGAGATTGCCGACGCATTTCTGCTGCATGATCGCGAGATCCTGCAGCGCTGCGACGATTCGGTGGCTTCGGTGGTTGACGGTGCTCCGCAACTGCTGCGCCGCGCACGGGGATTCGTTCCGCTGGGGGTGGAGTTGCCCTTTGATTCTCCGCCGCTGCTTGCCGTCGGTGGACACATGAAGAACGTCTTTGCGCTGGCCCGCGGTCGCCACGTCTACCAGAGCCAGCATCTGGGCGATCTGGAGAATCTCTCCGGGCTGGATTTCTTTCGCGAATCGCTCGACCACTTGATGCGTACCTTCGAGATTGAACCGCAGGCCGTGGTTCACGATCTGCATCCCGGCTATCTGTCGACGCAGTGGGCCAGGGAGTGGGCTGACGAAAGAAAACTTCCACTGATTGCCGTGCAGCATCATCACGCGCACATCGCCGGCTGCATGGCTGAGCATGGCTTGATGGGCGCCACCATCGGTCTGGCCCTCGACGGCACCGGCTACGGGACCGACGGAACCATTTGGGGCGGGGAAGTACTGTTGGTCGACGGTGAGCGCGGCACGATGCGGCGCTTTGCCCATCTGGAGCCGTTTGCGCTGCCGGGCGGCGATGCGGCGGTGCGCGAGCCAGGGCGGGCGTCCTTTGCGGCGCTGCGCAAGAGCCTCGATCTTGAATCAGCCGCCGAATTGGCGGGAATCCCATTGCAGGAAGCGCGGGTGCTGGATCGTATGATCGAGCGTGGCATCAATGCGCCGTTGACTTCCAGCCTGGGCCGGCTCTTCGATGCGGTCGCCGCAGTGGTGCTGGGACGGGGAAGCGTGGACTACGAGGCGCAGGCGGCCATTGAACTGGAAGGGATAGCGGTGGATGAAACCGACAAACTGGACAGTGTCGATTATGTTTTGGAACTTTCGGAGCATGGCCATGATGCTGAGGAAGCGTTGCTCATCAAGACCGGGTTGATGTGGCGTGCATTGTTATACGACTTGCGGTGCGGATTGAATCAAGAGCGCATAGCGGCCCGTTTTCATGCGGGCGTTGCGGAAGGATTTATCAAAGCGGCAGCGCGGGCGCGGGAAGAGACCGGCATTCAGCAAGTGGCGCTCAGTGGTGGGTGCCTGCACAACCGGCGTCTGGCGCGGTTGCTGCGGGAAGGGCTGGAGGAAGCGGGCTTTTCTGCCTTCATGCACCGCAATGTCAGTCCCGGCGACGGTGGGTTGAGCTATGGACAGATTGCGGCGGCGGTTTTCGGCATGAAAAGCCGCCTTGCCAGCCTGTAATGAAAGTCATGTTTTGAAAGGGCACGACTAAATTCGGGCCCTTTCAAAACATGACTGGTGATGCTCGGCCAGAGTGGCGATCATGCGTTCCACGCCGATCTTGAACTCAACCTCCGGGCCTAACAAGCTCAGCACCAGCCAGCCCGATGCGGCCATTCCAAAAAAATAACCGGGATGGACCCAGACGCCGCGATCCAACAATGCCAGCACCGTCTGTTCGTCGGGCTCCAGGGCAGGAATGCGCAGGATGGCGTACCAGCCGCCCTCGACCTCCAACCGATGGGCCAACGGCAGCGCCGGAAGCTGGCGGTCCAATTCGGCGAGGTTGGCGGAGACTCGGTAGCGAATCTGCTGCTGCATGTCGCCGCGATCTCCAAGCCAGGTCGGCAGGGCGCACTGCACCGGAGCGTTCATGGAGAGAAAAGTGTCGGCGATGACTTCCAGACGGTCCAGCGCAGCAGTTGCTTCGGGACCGGTGGCGACGATCCAGGCGGACTTCATCTGCGGTAGTCCTGCGATCTTGCTCATGCCGCTGACCACGAAGACCGGCACGCCCTCCAGGCCCGCGGCGAAGCTCCAGGGCCGGCCGTCGAAGCCGTAGTCCAGAAAGACCTCGTCCACAATCAGCGCCAGATTGAACTCGCGGCAGAGGCGGCCCAGTTCTTCGGCCTCCCAGGGCTTGGTGAAGTGGCCGGTGGGGTTGTTGGGATGAACCAGGACAATGGCCCGTGTCAGCGGCGTGATTGCGCGTCGAAATCCCTCGGGCTCGATCTGCCAACCGTGGTCATAGACCAGCGGCGCGGACTTCAGCTTGACGTCGTCCAGAGTGGCCAGAAAATCGAAGAGCGGGTAGCCGGGCTGGGGAATCACGATCTCGCTGCCCGGATCGCAGAGAAGCCTGAATAGAAAGCTGTAGGCTTCGCTGGTGCTGGTGGTCAGCACGATTTTTTCCGGGGTGAGGGAAACGCCGTGGTCCGCATAGTAGTCGCAAACCGACTGCCGCGCCCGGACCATCCCGCGCGGCTGTGCGTCATAGTCCAGCGCTTGCGGGTCGGTGAGCGCCGTCAGCAGCTTCGCATCGTAGGTGAAGCCGCAGCGGGTGGGGTTGGAGGCGGTCAGATCCGCCACCGGCAAGCCAGCCGCCAAACGCTGCCGGTGCGCCCGCGCCAGTTCGCTCTCTTCCGTGTTCCAGTTGGTGCGTCGTGAAAACTGCATGGAATTTGATCCCGCCTCGTTCTATTTGCCCGGTCTGCCGCAGTGTTGACCGGGCAGGCTCATGCACAATAAAGGCAGGGCACTTTCCAGCATGACACGGAAGCCCGATCTGTTGAAGTTGGGGAGGGATTTTGGCTCTGCGCGCGGTTGTCTTCGACTATGGAATGGTTTTGACTGGAACTCCCGACTCCGCGGCTCATGCCGCCATGGTGCGCATCACCGGGCTGACGGTGCAGCAGTTCGAGCGCTGCTACTGGGCCGATCGCCACGCTTACGACGAGGGCAAGCTGAGCGGCATCACCTTCTGGCAAAAGCTGGTCAAGGATGCCGGGCTCGATCAGCAGCTCAGCTCCGCACAGGTGGAGGAACTCAACCAGTGGGATGCGCGCATGTGGACCGTGCAGAATCCGGCGATGCTGGCCTGGCAGTTGCAGTTGAAGGAGCGCGGAGTGCTCACCGCCATCCTCTCCAACATGGGCGATGCAGTGTATGAGAACATAGCCCGCGAGCTGGACTGGATTGAGCGTTTCGATGCAAAGGTGTGGAGCTACCAACTGGGCGTAGCCAAGCCTGACCCCGCTATTTATCGGCACATTTTGAAGGAACTGGATGTGCGTCCCGAGGAATCGCTCTTTCTCGACGACAAGCAGGTCAACATCGATGCCGCCCTGGCGTTGGGGATGAAAGCACTGCTTTTCACCACCGTCGAACAACTGCGCGCCGATCTGATCGCCACCGGGCTGGACGGAGAACTGCCGCTGCCGGCTTGAGGTGCGTTAACTCTGTGGCTGGTCCTTATGAAAATGCCCCCAGATGATCTCCGCCGTCTTGCGCGGGACTACGGCAGCCAGAGACTCCGCGGTAGCCTGCTTCACATCCCGCAGGCTGCCGAAGTGGGTCAATAGGCGCTGCCGGGTCTGTGCGCCCACTCCGGGGATCTCCAGCAGTTCCGACTGGCGGTCGCGCATGGCGCGGCGCTGGCGGTGGTAGCCGATGGCGAAGCGGTGGCTCTCATCACGGATCAGTTGCACCAGATGCAGCACCGGCGAGCGGCGGTCAAGAACGATGGGGTCGTCCTCGCTGCCGTGCAGGTAGATGATCTCTTCCTTCTTGGCGATGGAGGCCAGGGGCTGCGTGACCAGGCCCAGCGACTCCAAGGCGTCGGCGGCGGCGTGCAGTTGGCCCAGGCCACCGTCCACCAGCACCAGAGAGGGCAGTTCGCGCTTTTCTTCCTGAAGTCGCGCATAGCGGCGATGAATCACCTCGCGCATCGAGGCAAAGTCGTCCACCCCTTCAACCGTCTTGATCTTGAACTTGCGATAGGCCTGCTTGTTCATCTTGCCCTCTTCCCAGACCACCAGAGAGGCCACTGTCTCCGCGCCCTGAATGTGCGAGATGTCGAAGCACTCGATGCGGCGGGGCAGTTCGGGCAGCAGCAGCGCGTCGGCCAGCGCCTCCTGAATGGCCTTTTGCGAGGGAATCAGCACGCGAAAGCGCTGAATATAGGACTGTTTGGCGTTTTGCGCAGCCAGATCGACCATGGATCGCTTCTCGCCGCGCAGTGGAACCGCCAACTCGATGCGGTGCCCGGCGTGCTCGGACAGTAGTGCAGCCAGGGACTCGCGGTCGGCAAAATCCACTGGGACCAGGATCGAGCGCGGCACCCATCCCTGGCCGATGTACAACTGCTTGAGCAGGGAGCTGAAGAGATACCCGGCGCGGAAGGGGGTTTCTGTTGCGGCATCCTCATCATTGGCGGTGTCTTCCAGGACTTCGGGCAACTCGTCCCAGAAAAACTCGCGGCGATCGACGATCTTGCCGCTGCGGACGTGGAAGAGGTTGACAGCCAGACTGCCGTCCTCGAAGTGGTAGCCAAAGACGTCGGCATCGTCACTCATCGAGGCGGTTGCGGCGCGCTGCTTCTCCTGCAACTGGTGGACGACGCCGATCTGGTCGCGCAGTTTGGCGGCGGCCTCAAAGAGCTCGGCTTCGGCTGCCTCCATCATGCGGGTGGTCAGGTCGCGCTCCAACTCGGCGTGGCGACCTTCCAGCAAAAGCTGCGCATCACGCACCGCGCCTTTGTAGGTGTCGATGGTGGTCAGTCCCTCCACGCAGGGGCCCAGGCAGCGATGGATGTAGTGCTGCAAACAGGCGCGGGGATGGTAACGCTCCAGATCGACCTTGCAACTGGGAATCTGAAAGCTTCGGTGGATCAGTTCCACCACCCGGTAGGCCAGACTGCTGGGAAAATAGGGACCGTAATAGGCAGCGCCGTCCTTGCGCAGCTTGCGGGTGACAAAGACCTTGGGGAAGCGGTCGCCCATGGTCAGCTTCACGTAGGGATAGCTCTTGTCGTCCTTGAGCAGAACGTTGAAGCGTGGCAGACGCTCCTTGATCAGGTTGGTCTCCAGCGCCAGCGCCTCGGACTCGTTGCCGACCAGGATGTAGTCCAGATCCACCGCCTCGCGCATCAGCGAACCGGTCTTGGCGTTGGCCTGGGACGAGGCCAGCAGGTACGACCGCACCCGCGCCCGCAGGTTGATCGCCTTGCCCACATAGATGACCTCGCCCTCGGCGTTCTTGTACAGATACACGCCGGGCTGCGTCGGCAAAGTGCGGATTTTCTCGTGGAGGTCCATGGCGGGCTGAAGACAGAATAGCGTCTCTGAGGGAACAGGGAACAGGGAACAGGGAACAGGGACTAGGGACTGAGGGACTAAGGGATTAAGGGATTAAGGATCAGCCCACCAGCTTATTAGAGTGCATGGCCGTTATGAATCAGTTAAAGATGCTCGTGTCTTTTTTCGCCACAGCACTTCATTGCGCGAAAGTGCTACTGACTTGCTAACTCGCAAACCCGCTAACCTGCTACCTCCAGCCTCAGTCCCTTAGTCCCTCAGTCCCTGGTCCCTCAGTCCCTGCGTCCCTAGTCCCTCAGTCCCTGCGTCCCTAGTCCCTCAGTCCCTGCGTCCCTGCGTCCCTGTCTCAGTGCATTTTTTACTTGATCTGGTAAATACTACAAGGTTCGAGAGGCTTGCATGGTTCGTATCGCTGCAGGTATCCATTATGTTTTCAACGAGTTGGATGCCAAGGTGTATTTGGCTGCCCAGATGCTTCGAAAGGAGTTGAAAGGTAAGCGTCTGCTGCACCAGAGGCTGATTGAGCCAGATGGGCTGCGAGGCGATCAAGGGATAAAGGATGAACGTGAGTCGCTTGGGTGTTTGGGGATTGACTGGGGTTTTGGCTGTGCTGGGCGCGACCGGATGCGCCACTAAGAAATATGTGCAGAGCCAGACTGCGCCGTTGGTGGAACACGCCGGGCAACTGGACGACAAGTCCGCGGCCAATAACCGGCAGATACACGAGGTCGACGAGCGGGCCCAGGCCGGCATCAAACAGGCTCAGGGAACAGCGGACTCGGCCAGCCAGAATGCTCAAAATGCCAGCAAATTGGCCAGTGAGTCGCAGATGGCCGCGGACAACGCCGTGCACCGCGCCGACTCGTTGGAAGGGGTGGTCAAAGGGCTGGACGACTACAAGGCTCAGGCCAGCGTCGATGTGACCTTTGGCTTTGACAAGGCCATCCTGAGCAAGGAGAGCCGTGCCCAGTTGGACGCATTTGCCGCGCAACTGAGTTCACCCAAAGGATTCATCCTGGAAGTGACCGGCGGGACCGACTCGACCGGCCCGGCACAGTACAACTACGACCTGAGCCAGCGTCGCGCCGATGCCGTGGTGCAATACCTGGCCACAAAATATGGAATTCCCGCCCACCGCTTCTACCTGATTGGTATTGGCAAGGACAAGGCGTCCGCACCCAACACCACCGCCGAAGGGCGCAGGCAGAACCGCCGTGTGATGGTAGAGCTGCTGGTTAACGGTGGAGTTGTGGCCGGTTCAAATATTACTAAGTAGCTTACGCAAACAAAATATGCTGGCGGGCGTGGAGCAAGGGGACAGTAAACGGTTACTGAAACCCCTTGCCTTCCCGGTCGAGAGCCGTGAGCTTGCTTGCTTGTTGACAGTAAAGTGATTTACTATTCCGCTGCCGTTGAAATACGAGGAGTGCCCGCTCACAACCACTCCCCGACCCTATCCGGCGTGGAGTGGTCTCGTGATAAACCTGAACATCAAACGTTTTTCCTCGATTTTGTTTGTGTCGGCATCCATATTCATCGTGGGATGCGGAGGCGGTTCTTCCGCGCCATCGTCAACAGGCGCCAAGACCACGCCGACGATTTCCTGGGCGACGCCGGCCAGCATTACCTATGGGACGGCATTGAGCAGTGCCCAGTTGGACGCCACAGCCAACGTGGCAGGCACGTTTGTTTACACTCCGGCTTTGGGATCGGTGCTGTCTGCGGGAACCCAGACCCTCTCCGTGACTTTTACACCAACGGATACGACGGATTACACCGCGGCTACCGCTTCCGTCTCGCTGATGGTAACGGTGGTCAAGACCACGCCAACAATTACCTGGGCTACGCCTACCAACATTACCTATGGCACTGCACTCAGTTCCACCCAACTGGACGCCACGGCCAGCGTAGCTGGTACTTTTTCTTATGTCCCGGCGGCAGGGGCCACTTTGAGCGCCGGCGCACAGACTCTTTCGGTCACCTTCACGCCAACGGATACGACGGATTACAACCCGGCTACGGCAAGTGTTTCTCTGACCGTCAACCAGGCGACGCCGGTGATCACCTGGGCGACACCTTCCGCCGTGCTGCAAGGCGCTGCGCTCAGTGCCGCGCAGTTGGATGCAACGGCGTCGGTTGCCGGTTCCTTCAGCTATTCGCCGGCTTCGGGCAATGTGATGAATACTGCCGGAACCATTCCCCTCTCGACCACGTTCACACCGGGCGATGCGCTGGATTACACCACGGCAACGGCCTCTGTTTCGCTGATTGTGGTCCCCTCTGCGGGCACAGCGATGGTGGACTACGGCACCTCCGAGCAGACCATTCGCGGTTTTGGCGCATCCGAGGCCTGGGCGGGATCCGTCATGACGGCCGCGCAGATTTCGGCCTTGTACGGTACGGCCAGTGGCAATCTCGGCTTGAGCATCATGCGGGTTCGCATCGCGCCCACCACCTGGAACTCGACGACGCAGACCGCAGGGAGCAGCGCCTGGAACACGGAACTGTCCAATGCCAAGGCCGCGCAGGCATATGGCGCCACCATCTTTGCCTCTCCCTGGAGCCCACCGGCCACCATGAAGAGCAATGGCAGCGTCAACGAAGGCTCTTTGAACACCGCCAGCTATGCCGACTATGCCGCCTATCTGGAGGCATACGTCAACTATGCCACCGCACAGGGCGTGAGCCTGTATGCCATCTCCATGCAGAATGAGCCGGACTGGAATCCCTGCCCGGCAAGTGACAACGGCACAGGCACAGGCACAGGCTGCTATGAGTCCTGTTTGTGGACGGCGGCGCAGATGGATACCTGGGTGGCGAACAATGCTTCCGTGTTGACCACCAAGCTGATCATGCCGGAGTCGTATTCGTTCAACGCCGCCATGTCCTCGACAGCGCTGAATGACAGCAGCGCCGTGGGCAAGATCGCGATCGTTGCTGGTCACTTGTATGGCGCTTCGCCGTCCTATCCCACATTGGCCAAAAGTCTGGGCAAGGAGGTGTGGATGACCGAGCACTTTCTGGATCCGGCAACCTCGAACTCGGGTAAGGCCTCGTCCTGGTCCATGACCATCGCTGACGCCATCACAGAGGCCGAGGAGATTCACAATTCGATGACCGTGGGCCAGTACAACGCCTACGTCTATTGGTGGCTGGTTAATTCCAATGATTCGACACCGACCAGCCTGATCAGCACAGCCAACGTTCCCACCTATTATGGCTACGCTCTGGCGCAGTACTCCCGTTTTGTGCGTCCCGGATATCTGCGCTATAACGCCACGGCGACGCCAACGACAGGTGTCTACCTGTCGGCCTATGGAGGCAGTGGCCACCAGGTGATCGTGGTGATCAACTCCACCACCTCCGCGGTCACGCTGCCCATTCTGATCGAGAACCAGTCGGTGACCTCGCTGACTCCCTACCAGACCACCGCCAGCACCAACGTTGCGGCATTGAGCGCGGTCAGCTTGACCGATAATACTTTCACCGCGACGCTGCCGGCGCAGAGCATCACCACCTTCGTCCAGTAGGACAGGGCGCGCCATGGCTGCCTCCTGATGGCGCGTTTTTTCTTTGCAAGATTTGAACCGGCAGGCATTGTCTGCCGGTTTTTTGTTGCTTGAGGAGAAAAGAGTGGGATTGTAAATCGCCGTGTGGTTCGCGCTGCCGGGGGCGGTTGGATGGAGCGCGGGTCGTGCGCAGAGGATGGGTGCAGTTGTGCTCCATCGGCGAGATGCAGCTTGAAAACCCTTTAAAAACAGGTGCTTCGTGGTAAGACCACCTTAAACGTCAATAAAAAAACAGTAAGGCATTGATATTAAGCCATATATACATGCGTAATCGGGGATGAATCTATTCCTCTTGACACTGGTATGGCTGGATGGGGATAATTTCCGGGTTTGTCGAGGTCAGACCACAATTGCCCGCAGATCGAATCTGCGGAGAGCGTGTTGGTCTGTCCTGTTGATTATGTCCCACGTTCCACCCCGGAGATAGCTATGTCGCTTCGTAATCGCCTTGCCGTCGTACTCCTGCCCGTATTCTTCCTGTTGACCGCGCTGAGCGTTGAAGCGCAGTCGCCGATCGCGCTGCCGTATACCAACCTCACGATGACCGGCCTGGCGCCGATGTCGGCGACGGTGGGAACGCAGTGTCCGAATCTGCCCACGGGTGTTGTTTCTACGAGTGCGTATGGCGATGGCTGTCTGGCGGTCAATGCCATTCTGGGCCTTGCCGAGCGTGGCGGTGTGCAGGTGGACTCCTTTGGCAATGTCTTTATTGATGACGACATCAAGGGCGTGGTGCACATGATCAACCAGTCTTCGGGGATCATGACCGTAGTGGCGGGCACAAACACGGTTTGTGCGGTCGGGACAGCGGGCGCTGCCGGCAAGCTGGATGCATCAGGCGACGGTTGCGTGGCGGCGACGGCCACGCCTTCGATTACCGGTGCACGAGGCAGCGGCATTGATCCGTACGGCAATATTCTCTTGGCTGGTTACAGTGACCACCTGATTCATATGATTTGCCGCAATGCCTCGCCACTGTGCTCGGCATCTACACCCACGGCAGCGAATCCGGTTCAGATCGCGATTGGAACCATGGGTCTGGTGGCGGGCTGCGCTTACGGTACGGGCAGCGCGGGCAGCGCGGTTACCGCACCAACGGATAACGTTGCAGGCGTGTCGGTGAATGTGGCGTCGCCCTATTACTATGCGACGGGTTATACCAATACAGGCAGTGGATCCTGCGCAACGATGGGCGGCGTCGATGCGCCGCGTGGCGCAACGGCGGATGTGTACGGCAACGTTTACTATGGCGATTCTGGGACGGATCGGTTTCGCGTGGTCCTGGGCCCGTTGAGCTACAACGGCGTCACCAACCCGATGTATGCCATTGTCAACAAGGTCAGCGGCTGGACCGCGACTCCCGGTTTTGTGTACACCATCGCGAATAGCGCGACCGCGGCAACGACGATTGGTTCCTGCACCAGCGGCAGCGGTGCTTCGACGGACACATACGGCGATGGCTGCCTGTTTACCAACGCATCCGTTGCCGCCAATACCTCCTATGTACAGGGCATGGCTACGGACGCCGCAGGCAACCTGATTTTCACCGATCAGGGACGCGGTGTGCGCGTGCTCTATGTTTCGGATGGAACCGACACGGGATTGTCCTCCACGGCGGCGGCCGCGGGCGCCAGGATGAAGGCGGTGCTGGCGTTGAACGGCATTACCTCGCCGGTGCGCGGCTACACCTACATGCTGGTTTATAGCACCGGAACCACCACGATTAGCAGCACTCCGACGCTGGGCAACAGCACCAATATCACTACGCAAACTGCCGATGTGAAGGTGACGGTCAGCCCGCAGGGCAATATTTACATTGGCGACAGCTCTTCAGTCATGTTCCTCGACATGAATACCGGCTACGTGCGTCTTTTGCTGACGGCCGGATCGAATGTCGCGGCAGGTACGGTGTGCAATACCAATACGACCCAGGTATCGCTGAGTGCATATAGCGATGGCTGCCCGGCGGCCAACGCAGCCTTTGGCAACGGCAATGGCCTGGGTGTGGCCGTGGATACGCAGGGCAATCTCTACGTGCAGGACTCCGTCTCGGAAGTGCATAAGATATTGGCGCAGGGTCTGGCGGAGCAGACGGTAAACACCACGCTGATTCAGACCATGGAAGTTCATCTTCCGGAGTCGGTGGTCAATCCTGTCTCTGGGGCAGTAGGCGCGGTTACCGGCGCTACGGCAACGGTGTCGAGCACACCGGACATTACGGCTGCCACACCAAGCTGCACGCAGAATGCGGACTATTCTGTTGACTGCACGGTGGCCGTGACCTCCAAACCAACAGCCGCCGGCATGCGTTCGGCCACGCTGACAGTAACGCTGCCTGCCGGTGCGTGGACCAATACTGCGGCTACCATCTCGCTGGGTGGAAAGGTCACCGGCACGGTGATGGCAGTCGATGCCGCCACCATGGGAGGAACGGCCATCACGCCGACGACGACTACGGTCATGAGCGGGATCACGCCGGTTGGCCTCGCGCTGGATGGCGCGGGCAACGTCTACACGGTGGACGGCAATACCGGTTTCATCTATGAGTCGGTGCAGGGTGCCGCCAAGGTGAAGATCGGAGCGCTCGGCAGCTACTCCAGCAAGGGGCAGATCGCGGTCGATCAGCTGGGCGATGTCTTCATTGCCAACAGCGCTTTGTCGACGATCACGGAACTGAAGGTCAATGGAGCTCCGGCTTCGGCGGGCGGGCCTCTCACTTACCTCCAGACCACCATTCCGGTCACCACGACCAGCGGAACCCCGTCGCTGGTGGCGGTTGCCGTCGATTCTGTAGGCAATCTCTTTGTGGCCGATGCCACGACGCAAACGGTCTATCGTCTCAATCAGACCTCGGGCGCAATCATCAATGAGACGACGGTGGCCTCCGGCTTTACCGGGCTCACTTCGTTGGCGGTTGATGGCCTGGGCAATGTCTATATCGCGGATTATTCCGGCAACACCGGGTACAAGTACGCGCCGGGCGTTACCGGAAACTATGCCTCGGCTGGGACCATCACCACCACCTATCCTTATGGGGTAGCCGTGGACGCGGCCAATGATATTTATGTGCAGGATCTGAAGTCCGGATCACTGCTCATGTATCCGGTGAGCGGAACTTCTCCGGTCACTGTGTATTCGGAATCATCCAGCCCCAATGGTGTTGCAGTCGATGGTCAGGGTAACGTATTTATCGCCGACGACACCAACAGCAAGATTGTTGAGCTGACGCGCGATGCCGTGGTTTGCAATTATGGCACCCAGCTCACAGCCGGCGTGACCGCCTGTGCCAGCACGCTGACCAATATCGGTACCGCGGCGACCACCGGATCCAATGTCCCTGGGTACTTTACTCTGTCGGGCTGCGGCGTAAGCAGCAACGAGATTGAGGCATTGGCTGCGGGTCAGTCGTGCTCACTTTCTGCAACCATCTCTGGTACCGCGACGACACCGATCACCTTCCTGCCGACAGCCACCACGGTGGGTAGCCTGACGCTCGAAGGCATACTGTCGGCTGCGACCTACAACACCGCCACGACGATCAGTGGCGCCAGCACCACTACCTATCTGGCCAGCGGTACGGAGGCGACTTACACCATCTCTGTGGCGCCGGCGAGCGGATCGGGATATACAGGTTCGAACTCTCCGGGTGGAACGCCGACGGCCTGGGTATGCTCGGGAACCACGGCTTGCGCATCCTCGGCTGCTTATGTCACACTCTCGCCCTCCGCGCTGGCTCAGTCTGGCACTACCACCACCGCGACTTCGACGGTAACGGTGAGCGGACTCCCTGCCGGGACCTACAACATCAACGCTTACTATGCCGGCGGTTCCACCACGGGCCCCGTTTATAACAGCAGCGCTACCACGACTCCCGCGGCGCTAAGTGTCGGACAGATTACGACGAATGTGAACTGGACTTTGACACCAGCCACGCAGTTGGTTAGCGCGGCGCTTAGCGCCAGCACCAGCAGCACGGTGTTGAACGCAACGGAAACGCCCGCAATTGCTGGCAATTTTGTTTATACGGCCACTTGCACCACCACTTCGGGGAATGCCGCTTGCGCGGCATACTCGGGCACCACAGTGGATGGTTCTACCTACCTGCCCATCGGCACGTACAACTTGAGCGTCACCTTCTATCCCAACGATCTGACCGATTACGCCACCTCGACCGGGTCGGTTACCGGATACACCGTGACCCAGGCAACGGCCATCCCAGCAGTGGGCGCTTCGACCAGCGTGGTGTCGACAGACGGCACCGCCAACTACACCAGCCTGACCACCGCGCTTTCGGCTCTGCCGGTAACCGGTGGAACCATCTATCTGAAGCCCGGTTACTACTACGGACAGAACGCGATCAGCTATCCCAACGTGCAACTGCGCGGCCTGGGCGGCGATCCGACCAAGGTGGTATTGACTGCCGAGCACGGCGCCTTCAGTGCGGCTACCGGCTTTGTCGGTACCGGGATCTATTCGGGCAACGCGGCAGCCAACGGCGATCAGGGATCTTCCACTCTGGACGTGACCAAGAGCACCTACATGGGCACCACGGCGGGCAGCACGCAGTACACGCCCAACAACTTCTATGCCGAGTACCTGACCGTCCAGAACACCTATAACACCGACACGGTGAACACGACGCTGTACAACACCAGCAGCGGTTCCTGCGCTACTTCGCTGCCGAACGGCGTTTCCACGGCACAGACCATGCAGTACTGGTATAACGCCGGCTATCAGTGCTCCTCGCAGGCTCTGGCTCTGTGGATCGAGTCGGATGCGGCCATCATGAACAACGTCAACCTGATTAGCCAGCAGGACACGCTCTATTCCGGCAGCCAGGGTTGCGGTTCTTACTGCACCACGGCTCGTCAGTACTACTGGAAGGGCTTGATCGTCGGCGATGTGGACTACATCTTCGGTGACTCGGCGCTGGTTCTCGACCACACCAACATCTTCACCACCTGGCACGGCAACTCAGCGACCGGCACCGAGACCATCGAGGCGCAGAACAAGAAGAATCAGACCGGCAGCAGCAGCGATTATCTGAGCGGCTACGTTTGCAACTCCTGCACACTGATGTCGCAAAGCACCGGCATGACCGCCCTGTACTATGGCCGTCCCTATGGACCGTACTCGACCTGGATCATGCTGAACAACTTGGTCGATCAGGTGAACGCTGTTGGCTGGATCGAGTTCTCGGGCGACACCAACCTGCCCACCTCGACTTATGCGGAGTACAACACCCAGGCATTCACCGACCCGGCGGTAGGCACCTCGCCCTACCCGGCCGGCCTGTTCTATCAGAATTCGACGGTGATCCCGAATATTAGTGGTTTGTCCAACTACAGTGTGACGGCGGGATACACGCTGATTCCTGCTGGCGGTAGCCTGGGATCGGGTATCACTGGTACGCGCGAAACCACCTCAACGAACATCGGCACGATTGAAGCCTCCAACGCGATCCGGACCACTCTGACGGCAGCACAGGCGGCGCAGTACTACCCGGTAAACTTCCTCAACACCACGCTCAACTCGAACATCCTTTCTTCCGGTCAGTCGACCACCTGGAACCCGGTTTCGGCCCTGGCCGCGCAGGTCAATGCCTTTGTTCCGACCGCCAGTGTGGGCACTTTGGCTCCGGGAGCGAGCGTCACCATCCTGGGCCGTCCGCAGACTCCCGGCGCGGGTATGATCCCCACCGGAACGTATGCCTTCTATGACAGCCTGAACAGCAACACGGTTTGCACCACGGCTTCGGCGGGTTGCACCTCTCTTGCCTCCGGTTCATTGGATGCCAGCGGCGAAGCTTATCTGACGACCAGCACGCTGGCTTCGGGTACGCACTACATCACCATGGTTTATAACCCGGGCTCTGATCCGAACTTTGTGGGTGGCAGTTCCACCACCGCTTACCCCATCACGGTAGCTTCACTGCCGGCCACTACGACTGCACTGGTGGTGAACAATCCCACGACCAGCTACGGAACGGCGATTACCGGTTCGGTGACCGTGGCTTCATCGGGTAGCACCCTCACCTCCCTCAGCAGTGAAACGGTGACTCTGAAGTCGGGCGCTACCACACTGGGCACCTGCACGCTGAGCAGCGGCACTTGCAACTTCTCGCTGACCACCGTCGCCATCGCCAGCAGCGGCACCATGACCGCCGTCTATGCCGGCGACAGCAACTATTCCGGCAGCACTTCGACCGGTGTTGCATTCAGCGTTGGCCAGGACACGTCGTTCATTTCGCTGACGGTCCCCACTCCCACCGTCACTTATGGCACTGCAATCACCGGCACGGCCAATGTGACTCCCACTGCGGCTTACGGCGGCACGGTTTCGCTGTACCTTGACGGTTCTGGAACCGCAGCCACCACCTGCACTCTTTCCAGCGGCTCCTGCACCTGGACGCTGAGCAGCACACTGGCGGCTGGTTCGTATTCCCTGACGGCAGCATATGCCGGCGACATTAATGACATCAGCAGCACCACCACCGGCAGCACCACGCTGACGGTGAACGCTGCCGCGGCCGCTGCTGTGGCCACCGGCGACACGCGTACGGTTACCGAGCCGGTCATCCCAACCACCATCAACACCAAGCTTCTCGCGGCCATTACCGAGGTGGGCAACGACATCCCAACCACGGTGGATGCAACGACCAGCAATCCGGACGGCGCTCGCATTCAGGCCGCACTCAACGCCTGCACGGGCAGCAGCAGTGCGAACTGCGTGGTGGAACTCTCCGCCAGCGGCAGCTACAACGCCTTCCTCAGCGGCCCGCTCAGCATGCCTTCCTATGTGACGTTGCTGGTCGATCCGGGCGTGACCCTGTTCTTCTCGCGCAACGTGCAGGATTACGACAAGGTTTCCGGCACCCATACCTGCGGCACCATCAACAACAACTCGGCGACCAATGAATGCCTGCCTTTGATCGACATCCCCAAGGCATCGCTGAATGTCAGCATCATGGGCTATGGCAAACTGGACGGTCGCGGCGGCGATCCGCTGCTCAATGGCTTCGCTACCTCCGGCTATACCGCGCCTTCCACGTACACCTGGTGGAATCTGGCTTCGCAGGCCAATAACGACTCCGGCGGCAATCAGCAGAACCCGCGCTTCATTCAGTTGGAATCCAGCAGCAGCAGTTCGACGGTGCGCAACCTGACGCTGTACAAGATCACGCTGCTCAACTCGCCCATGTTCCACATTTCGACGATGGGCACCTTCCAGGGCTTCACGGCCTGGGACATCAAGATCGTGACTCCCAGCAGCGCGCGCAACACGGACGGCATCGATCCGGGCAACGCGACGAACTTCACCATCAACAAGTCGTGGATCTCCGACGGTGATGACAACGTTGCAGTGGGCGCCTCCGGCACCGGTACGTCGAATGCTTCGGCAAATATCTCCGTCACTAACAACCGGTTCTTTGCCGGCCACGGCGAGTCGATCGGCAGCTATACCAGTGCGGGTGTGAGCAATGTGCTCTTTGACGGCAATATGTCGGCAGGCAACGGCTTCACCGGTCTGGGCGCCGCCAAACTCGGCGGCCAGGATGGTAATTCAACTGCCGTTCGCATCAAGTCGGCTAATGATCGCGGCGGCGCTGTGAGCGGCATTCAGTATTCGAACTCCTGCTTCGCCAATCACTCCACTGACATTCAGTTCACGCCGTTCTACGAAGGAACCTCAACGACAGGCACCGAGACACCGAACTTCAATAACATTCTGCTGCAGAACCTGATCTTCGAGAACGATGGCTCCAGCACGGGCACGATGCAGTTTACTGGTGCAGTCAATGGCACAACGACCTATCCGCTGACTGTGACCATGGACAATGTCAGCTATCCGAGCGCTTTGGCAGCAGGATACTTTGTTACCACCGGCACCAAGGGAACCGAGACCAACGCACAACTGACCTATGGTCCGGGTGCGGTATCGAGCAACTTCAAGACGGCCTGGGCAAGCTTTGCCGGATCGAATGGCGACACGGTGACCGATAATTCTTCAGGCACGGTGGCTCCGCCGACCTGCACCTTCACCTATCTTGCGCCGGAACTGACCGGACCTGCCGGCGTGACGCAGAGCATCAGCCAGGGCAATGCGGCTACCATCGACGTGATTCTGACTCCGGCCATGACGCTGGCTGGAACCACGGGCACGACGGTCACCTATCCTACGGGTACGGTCACTTTGACCGATGCTCTGACTAGCAGCACCTATACGGGAACACTCTCCGGTACCAGCGACACCCTGGCTATCCCGGTAACCGGTCTGTCGGTGGGAACGCACACCTTCAGCGCTAAATACACCGGCGACAGCAACTACACCATTCCGGCGTCCCTGCAGAGCTTCGGATCGTATGTGGTGACGGTTACCGCGGCGACAACCACCAGCACCACCAGCGTATTGTCGCTGAGCGCTGCTACCGCTGCCTACGGCACCGCGACTGCGACGGCCACTGTGACCGGCAGCGCCACTGCCAGCCCGAGCGGCAACGTGGAGTTCTTCGTCAACGGATCGCTCTATGGCACCGTGGGCGTATCCTCCACTTCGTCTACGACTGCAACGGCTACCCTCAGCATCAACGAGCCGGTGAGCGGAACAGCCTACACCATTTATGCCGTCTATATGGGCGACGCACTCAACGCCACCTCCACCACGGCAAGCAAGACGCTGACGGTGACCCAGGCCACTCCGACAGTCACCTGGACTCCGGCTGCTCAATCGCTCAGCTACGGCGCGGCGCTGAGCACTCTGACTGCTCCCACCGCTGCCTACGGTTCGACGAACCTGACGAACGCGGGAAGCTTCACCTACACGGCGACCCCGACGGGCGGCACAGCGACTGCTGTTACCGGATCGACGGTCCTCGCCGGCGGTACCTACACGCTGACGGCAACCTTCATTCCTACTGACACCACCGACTACGTCAGCACGGCCACGGGCAGCGTTTCATTGACGGTGAGCGCAGTAATGCCAACGGTTACCTGGACGCCCGTGACGGCTACGGTCAGCTATGGTGCGACTCTGAGTTCTCTTTCGGCTCCCAGCGCGGCCTACGGTTCGACCAGCCTGACTACTTTGGGCAGCTTTACCTACACGTCGACCCCGAATGGCAGCAGCACAGCAACGGCTCTGACCAGCAGCACGGTGTTGAATGCAGGCATCTACACGCTGACGGCTACCTTCATTCCGAATAGCGCCAACAACACTGACTACACCAGCACGGCCACGGCCAGCATCACACTGACGGTGAACGCAGTGACACCGACGGTTACCTGGACACCCACGACGGCCACGGTCAGCTACGGAGCGACTTTGAGCGCTCTTTCGGCTCCCACCGCCGCCTTCGGTTCAACCAGTCTGACCAGCCTGGGCAGCTTTACCTACACCTCGACCCCGAATGGCAGCAGCACCGCAACGGCTCTGACCAACAGCACGGTGTTGAACGCTGGCATCTACACGCTGACGGCTACCTTCACTCCGAATAGCGCCAACAGCGCTGATTACACCAGCACAGGTACTGCCAGCATCACACTGACGGTGAACGCAGTGACGCCTACGGTTACCTGGACACCCACGACGGCAACGATCAGCTATGGTTCGACGCTGAGCGCTCTTTCGGCTCCCAGCGCCGCATTTGGTTCAACCAGCCTGACCAGCCTGGGAAGCTTTACCTACACGTCGACGCCCAATGGCAGCAGCACTGCAACGGCGCTGACCAGCAGCACGGTGTTGAACGCTGGTACCTACACGCTGACGGCGACTTTCGTTCCGAATAGCGCCAACAGCACTGACTACACCAGCACAGGGACGGCCAACGTCACACTGACTGTGAGCCCGGCTACACCGACGGTTAGCTGGACACCCACGACGGCATCGATCAGCTATGGTTCGACGCTGAGCTCTCTTTCGGCTCCCAGCGCCGCATTTGGTTCAACCAGCCTGACCACCCTGGGCAGCTTTACCTACACGTCGACGCCCAATGGCAGCAGCACTGCAACGGCGCTGACCAGCAGCACGGTGTTGAACGCCGGCACCTACACGCTGACGGCCACCTTCATTCCGAATAGCGCCAACAGCACCAACTACGCCAGCACAGGGGCGGCCAGCATCATTCTGACCGTGAATCCGCTGACGCCGACGGTTGTCCTGGCTCCTCCTACGGCAATCACCTACGGTACCTTGCTGAGCAGCACGCAATTAAGTGCTACCGCAACCTCCGGCACGACGAATCTGTCCAGCCTGGGAAGCTTTAGCTACACCGCTACCTTGAGCGGTACCAGTACCGCAACTCCAGTGGCCATCGGTACGCTCTTGCCGGCAGGCACTTACACTCTGACGGCAACCTTCGTCCCGGGCAGCACCAACAACTCGAATTTCACCAGCACGGGTTCGGCCAGCGTCACACTGGTAGTGAGCAAGGTAACGCCCTCCATCGCATGGGCCACACCCACGGCAATCACCTACGGAACGGCGTTGAGCAGCACTCAGCTCAATCCGACGTCGAGCGTATCGAGCGGCACCTGGAGCTACTCACCTGCATCCGGCACGGTTCTCACGGCCGGAACGCAGACCTTGACGGCGACCTTTACGCCGACCGATAGCAACGACTACAACCCGGCTGCCGGAACCGTTCAGCTGACGGTGAACAAGGTCACGACGACTGTTACCTGGCCGACGCCTGCCGCCATCACTTACGGCACCGCGCTGAGCAGCACACAGTTGAACGCGACGGCGAACACCGCAGGTACCTGGGTTTACTCGCCGGCATTGGGCACTGTGTCCGCAGTGGGCAATCAGACCCTGAAGGTGACCTTTACCCCCACCGATTCCACCGACTACTCAACACCGGCACAAGTTTCGATTGTTCTGGTAGTCAACCCGGAAACGCCGACCGTTACAGTGACGTCTAACAGCAATCCAGTTCTGCTTGGCAGCGCGGTAGCCTTCACTGCTACCGTCAGTTCCAGCACCTCTGGTACACCGACCGGCACAGTGACCTTCCTAAATGGAACCACCACGCTGGGAACTGCTTCGCTATCTAAAGGCGCTGCAACCTACTCGTACACCCCGCTAACGGCCGGCACGTACACAATTACCGCCTCCTACGGCGGCGATACGGACGATGCCGCCACTACGAGCACCACAGCGCTGTCTCAGTCAGTCGTCAGCGTCACCATTGGGGCACCTACCACCGGATCCGGATCCACTGGAACGGGTACCGGTTCGACACAGTCAGTGACGCCGGGCGGTACGGCAGCCTTCTCGTTGCCCATTCTGCCCAGCAGCGGCACCTCCACCAGCTTCCCGGTACTTATGGGTATGTGCGTTACCGGATTGCCTACCGGCTCGGTGGCAACGGTGACTCCGTCCGCCTGGGCTCTAACCACAGCAACATTTACACCGGCCTGCACCGGCACACTCTGGACTCTGCCAGCCAATACCCCGCTGGGCGGTAACACGCTTCTCAGCATCAAGCTTCCTCCGGCAACCGAGGCAAGCAATGGTACGGGAAGCAAGATGCTCCTGGCACCGCTGTCGCTGGCTCTGTTGCTGCTGCCGTTTGCTGGCCGGATGCGTCGCACCAGCAAACGTATGGTCCGCTTGATGTCTCTGTTACTCTTGTTGGCGGCGGGTATCGCGGCAACCACGGGTCTGACGGGATGCGGGGGGGGCGCCGGGTACTTCTCGGTGGCACCGCAAACTTACGCCGTGACGGTGTCCGTGAATCCGACGGGCGGCACCGCGGCGCAGGCCGCAACCACCACTCTATCCATTACAGTGCAGTAACAAGGAGAACTTCGGATGCGTATTTCGATTCGCGGAAAGGTGCTCCTTGTGGGCGCTTGCATGATGGCCGGACTCGGCGCCTGGGGACAACAGGCGCCGAGTACAGCGGCAAAAAAAGGCATCAACTTCGACCTGGCCGTGAACTATACAGCGGAAAAGGCGGAGCAATCTCCCAGCTATTGCGGCTGCTTCTGGTTGCAGGGTGGCAGTACCGACTTGTCCACGATTCTCTGGAAGGGCTTGGGTGTGGCCGTGGCGTTTAACGGCGATACCGCTTCGGCAATCAATACCGGCGTCGACCTTACCAAGATCGAAGGCATGGCCGGACCTCGGTACACGACCAGGGTAGGGCATGTCGGCGGAAGCAAGCATCCTGTGAGCGTTTTCGGCGAGGGATTGGCGGGACGCGTTTGGGCCTTCAACAGCAACTTTGCCACCAAGTATGGAACCGTTGTTTCAGACAAGACGGCCATTGCGTTTGAGGCGGGTGGCGGCATCAATGTTCGGGTGAACCGGTACCTTGCTGTGCGCGCCATTCAGGTCGACTTTGTGCGCAATTACCTGCCCAACACCGGTGGCGATGTGCAGAACAATGCCAGAGTCTCTTTTGGCGCCATCTATCACTTCGGCAAGTAACCCGCTTCAAGTAAAAACAAAATGCCCTCGCGATCTGCGGGGGCATTTTGTTTTGGGTGTCGTCCCTGCATGGATTTGGCGGGGGGTGAAACTCGCCTTGCTACGGGCTCGTCCTGTAAGGTGGATCGCTGGAGGTCTTCAATGCGGATGGGGACGATGGTAATGGGCGCGCTGGGAGTCATGATGCTGGCAACAGGGATTCTTTCAGCCCATGCTGATTCATTGACGGTGAAGACGGCCCAGGGTGCGGTGCATGGCAAGACCATCAACGATGGCAAGGTGAAGGCGTTTCTGGGAGTGCCCTACGCTGCTGCTCCGGTGGGCGACCTGCGCTGGCGTGCTCCGCGGCCCGCTCTTGCCTGGAAGGGCGAACGCGACGCCACACACTTCGGCGCGCACTGCGCCCAGATTCAGGTTTTTCCAGACATGGTCTTTCCCGATGGCCAGGCCAGTGAGGATTGTCTCTTCCTCAATGTGTATATTCCCGCCGACGCTAGGGAGACGAGCAAGCTGCCGGTGATGTTCTGGATTCATGGCGGCGGCTATGCGGGTGGGGCCAGTTCGGAGCCGCGCCATAATGGAGACTTTTTGCCCACCAAGGGCGTGGTATTGGTCACCATCAATTATCGACTGGGAGTCCTCGGCTTTCTGGCTACCTCCGATCTAGCCAAAGAGGGCACGGCAGGTAACTACGGCCTGATGGACATGGTGGCGGCTTTGCAGTGGGTCAAGGCCAACATCGCCAACTTTGGCGGCGATCCGGGCAATGTGACCATCTTCGGCGAGAGCGCTGGCTCCTTCGCCGTGAGCACACTGATGGCGGCTCCCTCGGCGCGGGGTCTCTTTCACAAGGCCATCGGCGAGAGCGGCGGAGCCATGGGCGCAGATCTGGGTGGAAAGGCACTGGCAGATCGCGAGAAGGCCGACGGAGAGTGGGTTGCCTCGCTGGGTGTCAAATCCCTTTCAGAGCTTCGCGCTTTGCCGGTGGACAAGCTGATGGATGCCGCCAAACCCAAGGGCATGGGTGGCTTTACGCCGGTCATCGATGGCAGCTTTCTGGTTGAACCGGTTGCGGAAACCTACGCCGCGGGAAGACAGGCGCATGTGCCTCTCTTGGGCGGATGGAATAGCGATGAGGGCAGCTTTGCCGCCATGCGGCCTATAACGACGGAGCAGTGGAAAGGGATGGCTGCCGGCATCTTCAAGGAACGCGCGCCGGAGTTTCTGAAGCTGTATCCCTGCGATACCGACGCGCAGGCGCTGCGCTCGGCGATTGATTTTACCGGGGACAACTTTATTGCTTTCGGAAGCTGGAAGTGGCTGGAAGCGCACCGCAAAACTGGTGAGTCGCCGGTCTACCGCTATCACTTTGAGCTGGCAGCGCTGCCCAGCACGTTTCATCCCGGGGTTTTTGCATTTCACTCCGATGATATCGAGTACGTCTTTGGAACGCTCGACACGCGTCCCGGCGAGACAGTGCGCCCAGAAGACCGCAAGCTGAGCGAGCAGATGATGAGCTACTGGACCAACTTCGCCAAAACCGGCGATCCCAACGGTCCGGGATTGCCGGTCTGGCCAAAGTATGGGAAAAACGATGAGTTGATTCACCTGGATAGCACGATCACTGCTGGCCCCGACACGTTACGGCCTCGCTATGAGTTCCTGCTCCAGGGGATGCCGGCGTTCCACTTCTAATTGTGAATAAAACGCGGAAAAGGCCGCCCTGAGGCGGCCTTTCGCATATGCAGCAAACCTACCTGCTGATCCCTGCGGCGGCGGCAAAAGCCGCGGATTGGTCCGGCGAGATGGTTCCCGGCGCGGAGGGCTCGGCGAAGTTGGCGTCCTTGGCGTTGATGGCGTTGGAGTAATCCGGTCCCAGGCCCAGCATCTTCAGGGCGCGCGAGTCGGGCATCAGCTTGGTCTGCCAGCCCTGGTCGGCCTGATATTTCTGCATGGCGGCTTCGGTGGTGGAGTCCCACTTGCCGTTGGCCTCGGTCAAATAGTGCTCGCGGACGAGCGCCTGCTGAATTGCTGTTACCCGCTCTGGATCGATGGATTGCTGTCCGTGCAGCTTGTGCGAGGCTGGAGCTGCCGCACGCGTTCCGCGCCTGTGGCTGGCGACTGCGCCATGGCTGCCGGTGGAGACATGCGCCGTGGTGGCGGCATGGCTGCCGGTTGCGGTGTGGCTGGAAGTCGTGGCGTGGGTCGAAGCAGAATGGGCTTTTGTGGAGGAGTGGCTACCTGCATGATGCGTGGTGGCAGCAAGGACCGGAGCCGCCAAACATGCCGCCGAAACGAGAATAGCAAGATGAGCACGAGAAGAAAACACGATTCGATGACCTCCCGGAAAGCGAAAAAGCCAGAGGCTCTCGCCCTTATTTTATCGGAAAGGAAGTGACAGAGCCAAAGAAAAGAAAATTAACCGGAAGCGAAGAGTGAAAACCAAAGAAAATAAATAGTTTGCCGTAATGACGCGGGAAGCAGGAATGATGCGCCGCAAGCGGGAAACCCAGCTTGCGGCGCATTGTGGCTTTACTGGAGGGTTCCGCCGATGTAGCGGATACCGTCGCCGGGGTGAGTTGGATCGATGATCTCAAAGACCACATCGTCGCCATTTTTGAGCTTGCTCACTACGCCATTGAACTCGCTCTTGGTGCCGGTGGGCTGTTTGTTGATGCGGACGATGAGATCGCCGGGCTGCAATCCTTGCAGATCGGCAAAGGAACCGGCGCGCACCGATTGCACCGAGACTCCGGGGGTGTGCAGCTTGTCGGCCTGTGCCGCGGAGAGTTCGCGAACGACAATGCCCAGCTTGGCTTCGCCCACGTCGCCCTTGTCGTCGGAGTTGTTCTCTGCCGTCTGCTTGCCCATGTCGGCAAAGACCTTGTCGCGGTCGCCGATGGTCACTGTGGTGTCGGACTGCTTGCCGTCGCGCAGGTAACCGACGCGGATTGAGGAGCCCGGACGGCGGCTGGCGATCTCGTTGACCAGATCGTCGCCGTCCTTGATGGAGCGGCCGTCGATGGTGACGATGACGTCGCCTGCCTTGATTCCAGCCTTGTCGGCTGGCTGGCCGGGTTCAACCTGCTGCACCAGCACGCCGTTCTTGAAGCCGTAGACGCGATTGACCGCGCCGGAGAGCCCCTGATTGAAGCGGATGCCGATGGAGCCGCGCGTGACCTTGTGGCTGGGGCTGATCAGGTCGTTGTAGACCTGGACCACGGTGTTGGCGGGCATGGCGAAGCCCAGACCCTGATAGCCGCCCGATTGGGTGTAGATGGCGGTGTTGACGCCGATCACTTCGCCGTTCATGTTGAGCAGCGGGCCGCCGGAGTTGCCAGGATTGATCGCCGCATCGGTCTGGATGAAGTGCTGGAACTGGCCGCCGGCGCTGGGGTCGATGGTCCTGTTCTTGGCCGAGATGATGCCGGCTGTGACCGTCTGGGAGAGCGCGAAGGGGCTGCCGATGGCTTCGACCCAATCGCCGACCTGAGCATTGTCCGAGTTGCCCAGCTTGACGGTGGGCAGCGGCGTGCTGGTATCGATCTTGATCACTGCCAGATCGGTGGCCTTGTCCACGCCGATCACCCGCGCCGGGCGTCCCTTGTCCTGATTGTCAGGATCGGTGGAGAGCTTGACGTAGATCTTGTCGGCCTTTTCGACGACGTGATTGTTGGTGATGATGTAGCCCTTGGAGTCCACGATGAAGCCCGAACCCAGTGACTCGCGCACCTGGCCGCCTTCATCTCCGCCCTCGGGGGTGGGCATTTGCCCGCCAAAGAAGCGGTTGAAGAAGTCCTGGAAGTTGCCCTGAGGCTGTTGCTGATCCTCGTCCTGATCGTCATCGCCGGGCTGCTGAGGCATCTGCTGGATGTGACCGTGCATGCCTTTGCGGCTCTTGCCCGCGAGGGCCTGCTTGGGCAGGGTCTCGGTGTTGATGTTCACCACCGCCGGAGCGACGCGCTTGGCGATCTTCACAAAATCGTTGTCGGGAACCGTCGAGTTGTTGACCTTCAGCGGTGTGGCGTCGGCGCTGCTGTTCTGCGTTTCCTGGCCGCGAACTCCATGGGCGGCGAAGGAACCGGCGACGATAGTAGCCGAGAGGGTGGCTAGCAACACAAAGACTGAAGCAAGACGGCGGGAGCGGAGCCGTTCAAAAAACGATTTCATCGGTTCAATTACCTCATCGTGTGACCGGACATAGGCCGGAAATGTTGACTTCACCAAGGATCAGTATAGTCAGCGCGGACAAACCCGTCTGACCATAACGGCACTCCCTTGTTCGCAAGGGGGCGAGCACGAAGAACCGTTTCAACGCTATAGACGCGGATGGAAGAAAAGTGTTGCAAAATGCGAATGGAGCAACCGGAGGGCTGGGTTTATTGCTCGGCGGCCCACTCGGTCATCGCCAGGGTGAGCAGCAAGACGCGCCGTAGCCCCATCTCGCGATTTCTGGCGCAATACCATTCCGCCTGGGTGTGAGCGCCGCCCCCCTCCCCGCCTGCACCCATTGAAAGCGCGGGAATCCCCAGCGAAAGGGGGATATTGGCGTCGGTCGAGCCCAACAGCAGGTCGGTACGCAGTCCCAGATGGCGGTCGACGGCGCGCAGGGTCTCCAGCAGCGTTGAGTCGGCCGGCAACTGGGCAGCGGGCCGGTCGCCGATTTTTTCAATATGAAAGGCCAGTTGGCCGCGCGTGCGGGCAGTGTGCGATCTGGACTGCCGGTTGCAGTGAACCACAGCATCTTCCACGGCGCGGTGCAGCGTGATCTCCAGGCGGATCAGCTCTTCCGGGCTGGTGGAACGGAAATCGATGGAGGCCTGCACATTCTCCGGGATGGAGTTGACGCTGGTTCCTCCGTGAATCGCTCCGATGTTCATGGTGGTGCGTGGATCTTCGGGCAGAGGCGTTTGGGTCAGGACGGCCAGCGCCGAGGCCAGCGCGGCGATGGGGTTGGGCGTACCGGCGTCGGTAAAGCTGTGGCCGCCGGGGCCGGATACGGTGACGCGGAAGCGGCGACTGCCCAGTGCGCGCGTGACAGCGCTCTCGGAACCAGCGCCATCCAGAATGATGTGCGCCGCGATGCGGCCAGCCAGCGCGCCGTGCTGGTAGAGATGGCGCACGCCGCGCAGATCGCCTTCGCCTTCTTCGCCGACGTTGCCCAAAAAGATCAGCGGGGCGGGCAGTTGCGCCCTGGCCTGCACCAACGCCTGAGCGATGGCCATCATGCCCACCACGCCAGCGCCGTTGTCGCAGGCTCCTGGAGCCTCCAGACGGTCGCCGTCGGCGACGGAATGAAGCGAGGTTTCAAGAGGAAAGACTGTGTCCAGATGGGCGGAAAGAATGACCACCGGCCCGGTGCTCTCTGACGCCAGATGGGGCGCTGGCAGCCGGCCGAAGACGTTGCCGATGGAGTCGGTCTCGATCTGCTCCAGACCAATCTCGGCAAAGCGCCCGGCCAGCCATGTGGAGCGGGCAGCTTCGCCGAAGGGCGGCGCGGGAATGGCGGTCAAATCAACCTGCCAGTCCATGATGGTCTTGGGGTTGCCGTGCATCCAGGCAAAAGCGGCATGAACCGGACGTTGCGCGGCCAGAGCCGTTACCCTGGAAAATGCCGAGTTGTGGGTAAACAGGTGCATAGGGATGGACTTAGGGTAGCAGCAACGGGTTTACTGTTTTGGATTTTGCTTCTTGAGGAGCTGGCTGATATTGCGCCGACCGTCAATGATCATGCCGACAAAGACGGTATTGCCTCGGATGCGATAGAGGATTCGATAGGGTTTGAAGAAGATCTGGCGATACGCGGTCTTTTCAGATGTCTTTGGCAGGTATAGAAATGCGCCTCGATAAGGAAGCTCCTGAAGCGTGGAGGCGGCTTGCAGGATTTGCCGCGCAACGTAGTCCGCATTGGCTTCGCAGTCGGTTGCGGCAATATAGGCGCGGATGGCGCGCAGATCTTTTTGTGCGCTCCGCGTAAACCGCACACTGAAGGCCATCACGCTTCTACTGCCTCCACGCCGAACTCCTCCATCATCTCTTCCATGCTGACGGTCTGCCCGGCTTCGATCTCACTATCGGCTATCGCGAGCCGCTGCAAGAGGGCCAGTTGCTCCTGCATCTCCTCATAAGAATGCACATCGACCAGCACTGCTTTAGCCTCGCCGTTCTGGGTGATGATAATGGGCTCGCGCTCGGCGGCGATGCGCTCGAGCAGTTCGGCGGCATGGGCCTTTACATAGCTGATGGGCTTGATCTGGGTGGAATAGCGCATAGAGCCTCCGGACGTCTTTTTCTGGTCTTAATATAGTCCGAATATGGTCTACGTGCGCGCGTGTTTTTCTTTCGCTCAACTTGATGGACGCTTCTTGGCACTCATTTATACTTATCAACCGAGCAGGAGCGACTTCCGTTCTCGCTGTCTAAAGTTCGACAAAACTGTTCCAAAAAATTGATTGAACGTCACACGATTCATCGCAGTCGAATCTGCAATCTTCGAGGAACTGATGCGAATTTTTAGTTTTACTAGGCTCTCCGTGGTTCTGCTTGCTGGACTTTTGCCGGTGCTGCTCACTGCGCAGCAGACACAAATTGATCCTACACCCGCTTCATCCTCTGCCGCACCGCAGGCCACACAGCCAGAGCCAGCCGCTCAATCGCAGACCCCCAGCCTCAATCAGCAGATACCCACTGCGGATTCTACCGCCAAGCCTGCTAACCAGAGCCCTGTCTACACCTTGCATGTAACCACGCGTCTGGTGGTTCTGGACATGGTGGTAGTGGACAAGAAGGGCAACGTGGTCAAGGATTTAAGCCGCGATGATTTTCATGTGGAAGAAGAGCATGAACCGCAGAGCATTCTCAACTTCGAACAGACCGGCGCGCATACTCCAGACCCGCAACTGGTCATCGAGTCCACGGCAAGCCTGGATCAACTGGCCCCGCGCGCGCCAGTCAATATCATCCTGCTGGACGAGTTCAACACGCGCTTCGAGGACATGGCTTTTGCTCGCTATTCTCTGAAGAAGTTTCTCGAAAAGCAGCCGGACAAGCTGACCGAGCCCACCATGCTGATCGCAGTCGACCTGGAACATTTCACCGTCCTGCGGGATTACACCCAGAGCAAAGACGAACTGATTCAGGCTCTCGATCATCACTTTGTCTCTTACCCCTGGCAGTTGCATCAGGGCGCATGGGTAGGTGAACGCTACGCGACAGCATTCGGCACGTTGCGTCGCGTGGCGCAGGCGGTTATGGGGCATCCCGGTCACAAGAACATGATTTGGATCGGCCGCGGCTTTCCGCCCTTTGCCTTTAATCGGATGACCGTGGATACAACCAATCGCATCGAGAGCGCTGTGCAGGATTGCGTGAATGTTTTGCGCGACGCTCGCGTTACCCTCTACACCATTGATCCGGCTGGGGTTCAAATCAACCCCGGGGTCTATGGCGGCGATTCCTACGCCGACCCGTTTGGCGGGAATTACCAATTCAACATGCTGGCCAATGCTACGGGAGGTCGGACCCTCTATGGGCGCAACGACGTCGATATGGAGATTGGCACAGCCATTCAGGATGGCGGCAGCTTTTATACCCTTACCTATCGCCCCACCAATACATCCAGAGATCTGCAGAAGTTTCGTCACATCAAGGTCACACTCAATCGTCCCGACCTTAAGGTGATCACCCGCGCTGGATATTATCTGGAGCGCGGCCCCGGTCGGGTGGACGCGGTGAATCCCTCACGGCGCCTGGTCAGCGATATGGTGTCGGCAAGCAGCAGCACCATGGCTTATGACGGAGTGCGCGTCCGGGCAGAGGTTGCACCCAATGACCCCGAGCAATACATCATTCACGTGGATGGGCATGACCTGGCCTGGAGCATCGCCACCGATACTGAGCCGCGCCACTCAGAGGTGATCCTGATGGTTACGACCTATGACAAAAAGGACAAGGAGTTGAGCCGGGTCGCCCAGGTTACTCGCGTGAAAGCCGCAGGCTCCGTGCCGCCAACAGGTCGGCTATTGCAAGACATCAATCTTCCTTACAAACTCACGCCCAACCCCAAGGCAGTTCGTGTCCGGTTTACCGTTCGGGTGAGTGCATCGGGCCGCATTGGAACGGTCGATTTGCAGCTTGGTCCGCAGAAGGCAGCTCCACCAGCCTGATCGGCTAAAGGGAACGCTTTTTTGTCAGGAATTTATTCCGCCCCGTCGTACTCCACCGAATGCAGGAAGAGTCCTCGCGCGGGTGCGGTTGGTCCGGCTGCGGCGCGGCTGCGGGCGGCGATCATCCCCGGAATCTGGCTGGCGCGGAACTGGCCCCGGCCCACGTCCAGCATGGTTCCCACCAGGTTGCGGACCATGTGGTGCAGGAAGCCGCTGCCGCGGACGCGGTAGACAAAGAGCGTCTCGCCATCCTGCTCTCGCTTTTCCCAGGCGGACGAAAAAATTCTGCGCACAGTGAGGGAGGCCGGCGGCTCGATGGAGAAGTCGGGGCGGGGCAGGGGACGCGCGGCAATCTCTTTGCTCAGGTTCCTGGCGGCCAGATCGGGATCGCTGGCGGCAAAGCTCAAAAAGTCGTTCTCGCCGAGGAAGGCCGTCGCCGCCTCCTGCATGAGGTCAAACTCCAGCGGCCAGGGGAAGTTGTAGACATAAGGGGCCAGAAACGGCAGGCAGATGCGGCAGGGAGCGCGCTTGTCAGTCCAGGGAGATGGCTTTTCCTGAAAGACGCGGTACTCGTAGGTTTTGGCCACCGCCGAATGGCGGGCGTGAAAGGTGCTTCGCACGGTTCTTGCTTCCAGAACCCGAATCGACGAAGGCAGGGTTCGATTCAAGGCCAGGAGCAGGTTGCTGGCGGGAATCCGAACATGGAGGACAAAACTGGCGACCTGGGCCAATGCGTGGACCCCGGCGTCGGTGCGGCCCGAGCCCTGGGGCAGGGGAGTCTCGCCGGCAATGCGGCCCAGAGCGGCCTGCAACTCGCCTTGCACGGTGACTTCGCCGGGCTGAACCTGCCAGCCGCGGAAGCCGGTTCCGTCATAGGCCAGAGTCAGTTTCCAGTTTTGTTCCTGGGGGCGGTCATGGGAATCTGCGTTCATAAGCTTCGTTCAGTTTAGGTTAAGCGATACAGGTGATGATCAGAAGTGAGATGTGGGTGAGATATACTCAGTCTTTCCTGGAAGATTCAGGTTCTGGGGGAAGTGAATTTCCTCAGGCCGAAATTCAGGGAACGAAGAGCGGGTCGCGCGCGTATTGTCGAATAAGCCATAGCGTTGGATTTGTGCCGGCCTGGCTGGGGAGCCTCAATGTATCCCCCGGCGGCTTCGAAGAATCATAAATTTGCGTCCGGAGAGTCGATTCGGGCGTCTTGTTGAATGGCGCCCCACACGCCACAGCGATACGTGGAGAGGAAACATGCATTTATTCGGTAGACGTGTGATTGAGCAGCAGGAAGCCGTGCGCAGCGAGCGCGGGCAGGGCCGGTTGCGTGCGGTAGCAGCGGTAATGTTGGCGTTGACGGCAGGTAGTGGCTTTGCCCAGCAGGCTCCCGATAAGGCAGCCTCGGCTTTGCCCGCGGAGCCGACGCCGACTCCCACCGAAACGCTGAACCTGCGCTCGATGCAGCGCGACTTTACCAGGCCCGCTGCCGGTTTGCTGGGAAATCCGATCAATATCTATCGGCCCACCACCATCGCCAAGTCGAACTTTGAGAATTCGGTTCGTCTCAACGATCTGGTCAAGGACGGCAAGCTCTATCTGAGCCTCTCCGACGCCATTGCATTGGCGCTGGAGAACAACTACGACATCGCCATCGCTCGCTATTATCTGGATATTGCCGATACCGACATTCTGCGCACCAAGACCGGCGCTGCCTTTCGCGGCGTAGGTTCGACAGTGCTGACCAATACACTGGGCGGAAGTTCGCAGACCCTGGCGTCAAGCGGCGCTCCGGGCGGCACTACCAGCGGTGCGACGACGGGCGCCAATGGCGTGACTCTCTCCACAGACGGAGCCGGTCCCGCGCCGGAGAGCCTCGACCCCATGCTGGGTGGAACGATCCAGTTGGAGAGAGCCCGGGCTGCTCAGACCAGTCCCTTTACCGGCGGCGCTACCAATACCGATCAGTACAACTTCAATTACGCGCAGGGTTTTGTAACCGGCGCCAATCTGAGCCTTACCTTCAATAATTCTCGGGTTACCACCAGCAATCCCTTCACGACCTACAGTCCGCAGGTTGAAACCAGCTTCAATGCCAAGGTGACGCAGCATCTGTTGCAAGGCGCAGGAATCTGGGTGAACAAGCGCTATATGTATGAAGCGCAGTTGAACCGCAAGATTACCGACTCCACCTTCCGCCAACAGATTCTCTTCACTGTCAATCAGGTGGAGAATATTTACTGGTCTCTGGTCAGCTCCTATGAGGATGTGCAGGCCAAGCAGCACGCCCTGGAGCAGAGCAGCAAGCTGCTTGACGACAACAAAAAGCAGTTGGAGATCGGCACCATGGCCCCGCTTGACGTGGTCAATGCCGAATCGACCGTGGCCTCAGACAAGCAGGCATTGCTCAGCTCGCAGAACAATCTGAGCTATCAGCAGTTGATCATCAAGCAGGCCATTGCCCGCAATCTGAACGATGCGGCTCTGATTGCAGCGCCGGTGATTCCCACCGACCGTGTGAGCCTGGAACCGCTTGCCGAAGAGAACCAGACCCCGGAAGAGCTGACGCAGCAGGCATTCAAGAATCGTCCCGAACTGGAAGAAGCAGTTCTGACGATTCAAAAGGATGCAATCACGCTGAAAGGCGCACGCAATGCCTTGTTGCCTACTCTGGACGCCTATGGATTTTATAGTGCGACAGGCCTGGGTGGCGCACTGAATCCCGACGCTATCTGCGATCTCTCTACGGGAGCCAAGTGCAGCGCGGCGAGCTATCCGTCGGTCAGTTACGGCACCGCATTTGACCGTCTGTTTGAGAGCAAGGCGCCGGATAAGGGAGTTGGCTTCAACCTCTCCATTCCCCTGCGCAACCGCACCGCGCAGGCCGATCAGGCACGCTCGTTGATCGAATACCGTCAGGCCGAAATGCACCTGGAGCAGCTCTACACCCAGATTCACATTCAAGTGGTGAATGCCCAGATTGCGCTCAGCAATGATCGCGAACTGGTGAAGTCCGCTCAGGCTGCTCGCGACTACAACCAGCAGAGTCTGGATGCGGAAGTGAAAAAGCTGCATCTGGGCGCTTCGACCACTGCCAATGTCTTGCAGCAGCAGCGCAATCTGGCATCTGCCGAGAACAGCCTGATCGCCGCCAAGGCCAGCTACGCCCAGGCCCGCGCCGCTCTCTACCAGATGCTGGCTTCAACCTTGCAGCACTACGGCATCAACCTCAACGAAGCCACCGTGGGCACAGTCAAGGCCGCTCCCGTGATCCCCGGCCTCGAACCTGCCAAGTAGCCACCTTCGGTGCGGCCACCTGCGGTGGGGCCAACTGCCTTCGGCTCGACCGCGCCTAGAAAGAAGGCGCGGATCGGGCTGGATGGGGTTTCAAAACAATAGAAAGTGCCCGGAGCTTCTTGCGAAGTTCCGGGCACTTTTGTTTGTGTAACTGGAAATAGCGGGTTAGCAAGTTCGCGGGAAACTGATTTCTGCAAGCTGTTCATCCCGGGATGCAACTCGCAGGGGCAAATCACATCCCGGAGAACGAAGTTGAAAAAAGTGTCCTTGAACCCTCGATCCGCGCCTTTTTTCCAGGCGCGGACGACGCGAAGCGGGCTGCCGCACCGCAGGTGCCGCGGACCAGCCGAAGGCAGGTGGCCGCACCGCAGGTGTAAGGTGGTTAGCGGTCGGCGACCAGGTCGAGCAGGTTGAAGAACTCGGGGAAGCTGATTGCTGCGGATTCCGCACCCTGGATCAGGGTGTCGCCTTCGGCGCGCAATCCAGCCACGCTGAAGGCCATGGCGATGCGGTGGTCGCCGCCGGCGTCGATGGTGGCTCCATGCAGCTTCTGGCCTCCAGGTACGTCCAGACCGTCCTCGAACTCCTCGACCTCCGCACCCATGGCGCGCAGATTTTTCACCACCAGAGCGATGCGGTCAGACTCCTTGACGCGCAGTTCCTTGGCGTCGCGGATGCGGATGCCGCCGCTGGTGTAAGGAGCAATGGCGGCCAGAACCGGCAGCTCATCGATCAACTGCGCGGCCAGTGCGCCGCTGACGGTGGTCGATCCCAGACCCTCGGCGGGTGCGCAGATCTGTACCGTTCCAACCAGTTCCGCATTCTGCTCTTCCAGATTCAGAACGTTGATCTGAGCGCCCAGGGCGGTCAGAACGTCGAGCAGCGTGGCGCGGGTGGGGTTCAGGCCCAGAGAGTCCAGCACCAGGCTGGAACCGGGGAAGAGCGCCGCGGCACAGAGAAAGAAGGCTGCCGAGGAGATGTCGCCGGGAACGGCGGCGTTGATCGCGCGCAGCGCCTGCGGTCCCTGAATTGAGACGGAATCGGCGGTGCGGGTCAGCGTTGCGCCAAAGGCGCGCAGCGCCAGTTCGCTATGGTCGCGGGTGCGAACCGATTCGCGCACGGTGGTGATGCCCGCTGTCTGCAAGCCGGCCAGCAGCACGCAGCTCTTGATCTGAGCGCTGGGGACCGGAGTGGAGTAGTCGATGGCCTGCAGCGGGCCACCCTGAATGGAGAGCGGGGCGTGGCCGTCGGTGAGGGTGAGCTTGGCGCCCATGGCCTCCAGAGGCTTGCGAATGCGCTCCATGGGACGGCGGGAGAGCGACTCGTCGCCGATCAGGGTAAAGTCGCCCTGCTGGGGCGCAAGCAGGCCGGAGATCATGCGCATCGTCGAGCCGGAGTTGCCGCAATCCAGCGGATGGTTGGCCGGAATGACGCGGCCAGCGACGCCGGTTACTTCCACCACGCCGTTGTCCAGCTTGGTGACCTTGGCGCCAAGGGCTTCCATGCAGGCCAGGGTCGAGGCGCAATCGGCGCCGGTAGAGAAGTTGGTGAAGCGCGAGGTGCCCTCGGCAAATGCGCCCAGCAGGCCATAGCGATGGCTGATGGACTTGTCGCCGGGCAGGCGAAGGCTTCCGTAAACGTTGCGGGCAGGACGGATCAGGCGTTCTTGAGCAGCGGAATGCAAAGGGGCTCCGATCAGATGGTCTCCCATCAAGTGTATCGAATCTTTCCGCGATCAGCAGAATGCCCTCTGAGCTGCCCATATTTGATCAGGAAGAAAGCATCAGACGGTCTCACCACTTTCCTTGTCTTGGCCATTGCCGCTGCTTGGCGCAATGTGGGAGCATCGTTACTATGCGAGATTTGTCATGTTTGGAGATGCGGCGCAAGGTAGCCCTCTCTCTTGCGGTTTTTTTCTTTGCCGGCCTGTTTGCTGCGTCTCTTCTTTCTGCACAATCGCCCGCCGCGCCGGGCGCTGTCTCCAGCGTTTGGAACCCCGACCTGGGCGATGGAAGCTACAAGAATCCAATCCTTTACGCCGACTACTCCGACCCCGACGCCATTCGTGTGGGCAATGACTTCTATATGGTGGCATCGAGCTTCGATGCGGTTCCGGGGCTGCCCCTGCTGCACTCTCGCGACCTGATTCACTGGGAGCTGATCGGCCACGCGCTGCATCGCCAGCCTCCCTACGATGTTTACAGCAAGCCACAGCACGGCAACGGCGTCTGGGCGCCCAGCATCCGGCTGCATGACGGCGTTTATTACATCTTTTATCCCGATCCCGACTACGGGATTTACATGATCAAAGCTCCGTCCATCCTTGGCCCCTGGTCGGAGCCGCTTCTGATCAAGGCGGCCAAAGGCTGGATCGATCCCTGTCCCTTGTGGGACGGCGACGGCAACGCCTATCTGATCAGCGCGCTGGCGGCGAGCAGGGCAGGTTTGAAGAACGCGCTGGTGCTCAGCCGCATGGCTCCCGATGGATCGCGATTGCTTGATGATGGCGCGATCATCATCGATGGCCACGCGCAGGAAACAACGCTGGAAGGCCCCAAGATCTACAAGCGTCACGGCTACTACTACGTCTTTGCTCCTGCTGGAGGTGTGACCGTGGGCTACCAACTCGTGTATCGCTCGCGGTCCATCTACGGCCCCTACGAGCGCCGTGTGACCCTGGCGCAAGGCAAGACCGTGACCAATGGACCGCACCAGGGCGCCTGGGTCGATACTGCTGCTGGCGAAGACTGGTTTCTGCACTTTCAGGATCGTGGAGTCTTCGGCCGGGTGGTGAGTCTGGAGCCGATGCAGTGGGGCGCGGATGATTGGCCCACCATGGGCGTCCATCTCTCTGCCGCCGGAACCGGCGAGCCGGTGGAAAGCTATCGCAAACCCAAACTGGATGCGGGGGGCGTTCTGTCCAATCCTGCCGACTCGGACGAGTTCAACAGCTCGGCGCTGGGCCTGCAATGGCAGTGGCAGGCCAATCCTGAGCCGAATTGGGACTTTCCCACGCCCGCTGTGGGAACGCTGCGGCTGGTGAACGTGCCGGCGCAGGTTTCAGCGGGAGGAGCCGCTCCGGCCGCGAACGCTGATTTGAACCTGTGGACGCTGCCCAATCTGCTCTTGCAGAAGTTTCCCGCCCCGGCATTTACCGTGACCACCAAGGTGACATTCACCCCGCGTTCTGCCGGGGATCAGACCGGCCTGGTGGTGCTGGGGCGCAGCTATTCGGCGCTGGTGCTGCGCAAGAGCGAGGCGGGCCTGAGCCTTCGCCAGACCACGCGGCTAGAAGCCGATCAGGGTGGGACGGCTACAGACTCGGCAGAGATTCCGGTGCAGGGAGATACTTTTTATCTGCGCGCCGCCGTTGATAATCGGGCAATGGTGCATTTTTTCTATAGCTTGGACGGCAAATCCTACCAGGCAATCGGCTCCCCCTTTCAGTCTGTAACAGGGGTTTGGATCGGAGCCAAGATAGGCCTCTTTGCCACCGGTACTCAGGAGCACAACGAACTGGGCTATGCCGATTACGACTGGTTCCGGTTTGATATGGAGTAAGGAACAGGGGGTAGGGAACAGGGATCAGGGATCAGGCGTCAGGGAACGCTGGTTCATTTTTTGTACTGCGCCGTCAACATTTCAACTCATCCAAGAAGCTTGACCTAAGCAGGTAAGGACTTGCGATCATCTTTCCCTGATCCCTGATCCCTGATCCCTGATCCCTGTTCTTCCCGTTTTCTCCCACCCTTTGGGAAAGTATTGGCCTGTTGTGTACCCCGGCATTTTCATAGGTATGAAGTTGGGCATATACTGACCTCCATCAACCAGAGAATTCATGGCCGGTTGACTGATCCGGCCTTCTCTGGAGGGTGAAGTAGTACCTGCGGAAGTGTGCTGCAAATTGCAGATAACGAAACGGATACAAGATCCGTCGTTCAGAGGTCGCTGTCCTGGACCCGCAAGAACGAGGAGCGGAGGCAACCATGGAAGTGGAGTTCACCGCCAGACAGGTAAAAATCTCCAAGGCTTTACGCACCAAGGCCGAAGAGGGGTTGGAACGCATCGCCCAGATCATGGGCAAAACCGCGCACGCCAGTGTCATCTTTGGCGAGCAGAGGCATTTGCAGATTGTGGAGTTGACCGTAATCGCGCGGTCACAGAAGGTGGTAGCCAACGGCAAGGGCGCCACCCAGGGAGCAGCACTCAAGGAAGCGATTGATCATGCCGAGAATCAGGCATTGCGCCATCGTGACCGCAAATTGGGTAGCAAACGGTTGCCCAAGGAAGAAAAGGAAGCTACTGCCTTGCCGGTGGTCCGGTCCAAGTCCCGCGCCGGCCAGCCCAAGGTTACTGATGAAGCCAAACCGGTTCGCGCCAGCTCCAAGACGCGCGCATCCATTGCCGTTCACTCTTTCCCAGCCAGGGCGGCGGTGGTCGAGCCTCATGTTTTGAAAGGCACCGAGGCCATAGCCCTCAAACCCATGACCATCGAAGAGGCGGTCAAAGAGACGGAGTTCCGCGACCGCGATCTGCTGGTCTTCCGCAACGGAGCCGGCGATCTGTTTGTCCTGCATCGCCGCCGCGATGGAGAGATGGAACTGGTGGAGGTTCCTTAAGTTCTTCATTTTTTAGCGCAGTTCATCCGCCAGCCCCAGGGGGCTACTCCTGGGGCTGGCGTGTGTGGAGGCGTATTTTGCTGGCGATGAACAGGACGGCCCATTCGCTATCGACTGTTCATCTTTGCCGTAACCCGTATGTCGCTTTGGGCATAAGAACGGTCTGGTAGAAGAAAATTCCGCTTTTCGAAGCAATCCTTGCAGAATCCTGTCTATCTCTGATGACAACAGGCAGGGAGACCATCGAAGATGGGAAACGCGGCTAAAGTATCATGGAAGAAGATGTTGGGAGACAACTACAGGTTTGGTTAGCCTGATCATCTCAGCCAGAGCTCTTTCGCTGATGCCACTGTAGCGGTGTAGTTTTGAGAAGCCTTGATTTCCTGGAGCACGATGGGTTTGAACCTTCCAGAAAATTCGGATTCCGCACAACAGCGGGAGATCCTGGATGCCTTGCCAGCGCTCGTTTTTCTGGAGCGGGCGGGGTTGATTGTTTTTGCCAATGTCGAGGCCCGGCGCACCATGGGAGTCGCCGAGTGGACTCCGCGTCCGATTGGTGATGTGTTGTGGGGGCTTCCTCTCACCACCGATACGCAGAGCCATTTGAGCGAAGGAAGCCCTTTTCAGGCAACTGTGCCCGCCACCGACGGGCGTCTGACGCCGGTCGAGGGAAGCTATTACCTTCTGAAGTCAGATCCGCACGACGCGGTGATTGTGGCTCATGCTGGTGGACGGGCCTCCAAACCTCGGTTGATGGAAGATGTGCTGCGCAGCATTCCCGAAGCGATCGCCATCGTTCACGACAACCGGGTGCTCTATACCAACCCCTCCTTTACGCGTTTGTTTGGCTATACGGCTGAAGAGACGATGGGCGCGGAACTGGCCCAGCTGATCCTTCCCGAGACCCGCCTGCACGAAAACAGCGCGATGGAACGGGCGGTGGAGCAGAGTGGCCACGCCTCGATGGAGACGGTTCGCCGCAACAAACAAGGCGATCTGGTGGATGTGGCGCTGTCGGCGGGTCCGTTGCAGATTGGTGGCGCAGGCTTGGGCTATGTGCTCAGCTTCCGCGATATTGGCGAACGCAAGCAGGTTGAAGCCAAGCTGCAGCACGACGCCATGCACGACCTTCTGACCGGCCTGCCCAACCGCGCGCTATTTCTCGACCGCCTGACTCTGGCGCTGACCCGCCGGACGCGGCGGCGCGATCAGAGTTGCGGTGTCCTCTTTCTGGATCTGGACCGCTTCAAAGAGATCAACGATACGCTGGGCCACGCCGCCGGCGATGCCTTGCTGGTGGCGGTAGCCGACCGGCTGCGCGCCGCGCTGCGTCCCCAGGACACCGCTGCCAGGCTGGGCGGCGATGAATTTGCCGTTCTGGTGGAAAATATCTTCTCCATCGCCGATCTGGACATTGTCGCCAACCGCATTCTGGGCGAGATCGCCAAGCCATTTGATCTTTTTGGCCACTCGGCGGAGGTGGGCGCCAGCATCGGCGTAGCCATGGCCGGACCTGACCACGCTGCGCCCGAACTGATCATTCGCGACGCCGACTTCGCCATGTACCGCGCCAAGCAGGAGGGCGGTAATCGCTACGAGATCTTCGACAAGAGTTTGAAGCTCCAGGTCACCAACCAGCAGGAGCGCGAGCGGGAACTGCGTCATGTGCTGGACAAGCGCCAGTACGAGATCTGGTATCAGCCCATCTTCCGCCTGCAGGGCGGCAAGCTGGAGGGCTTTGAGTCGCTGTTGCGCTGGCGGCGCTCCGATGGCTCCGTGGACAGCTTCAATGAACTGCTTACGGTGGCGGAGGACACAGGACTTTCCATCACCATCGGCCGGGAGACGGTCGAAAACGTCTGTCGCAAACTGCGCGCCTGGACCGATGCCATGCCGCAGGCCGCGCTCACCCTGACCGTCAATCTGACCCACCGGCAGTTCTACCACACCGATATGGTTGCGCAGTTGAAGCGGGCGCTGGCGGTGAGTGGCGTCAATCCCGAACAGATCATGATTGAGATCGACGAGTCCACTCTGGTCGACAGTCCTGATATTGCGCCGGGAATCTTGCAGCGCCTGGTGGATTGCGGGGTCAGGCTGGCGATGGATGACTTCGGCGCCAACATGTCTCCTTTGAGCTATCTGGTCAATCTTCCCATCGACGTGGTCAAGATGCATCCCAAGCTGACCCAGGGAGCGACCACGACCGGACGTCAGCTCGCCCTGGTTGAGTCGCTGATTCGCATGGGACGCTCACTGGGCGTGCAGGTGGTGGCGCAGGGCATCGATACCGTGGAGCAGTTGCAGGCCCTGAATCGCTTGAATTGCGAATTGGGCCAGGGATCGCTGCTCTCCCTGCCGCTGGACGCCAAACAGGCTCAGCTTCTGGCCGCCAAGGGCTTCTGGACGATGCCGGCGCGGTGAGTGGGTTTCTTTTTGGGCTATCGCTAAAAATCAGGTCCCTTACAGTTCTTCCTTTCGCAACACAGAATGCGAAGGGTCACGTGGGTCAACATGAACCATTACAGTGGACCCCTTGTAGGATTCCGCCCAGGCTTGAGCTTCTACTTCCAGTTCGAAGATGCGGCTGTAGTCGCCCGATTGCAGTTCAGGATTGCTATAGAAGTAAGTGAGGGTCGCAACGTAGCCAATGATCCGCTCACCATAACGTGTCTGCACCGTTTGCGGGACAACACTTACTACATCGATGCGGGCGGAGACAGAACTCCAGTTGCGCCCGCGAATCCCGGACAGCCATTGGGTAAAGAACTTCCAGTAACGAGTCGAGAGCGAAATGAACAGAATGAAAATAAGAATCGGGAAAAGGTACCAATCGTAGATTGACCTACGGTGGATGATACTTGCGATCAGTAAATTCATGGTCATATTCGCTTCAAAATTTCATGCCAATTATTGCACGGCTCCATTTTCGCAACAGAACTCACTCATAAATTCTTTAAATCTTCTTGCAGCGGACAGCCCTCGCAGCGCGCGGTTCGTCCGCAATGGGCTTTGCCTACGGCCACGGTCAGCGCGTGAAACTCATTGAAAAGAGAACTTTTCTCAGCAAACGAGTCGGTCAGGAAGGCCTGCGCGGTGAGTTCTGCGAGTGCCTTGTACCCCTTGCCGTTGCGACCGGGCGCGGGGCTGAGAAGCTGATGGCGCTCGGCGATGCGGCGCAGGTACTCGTCGGCGACCGGAACCGGATGGCCCAAGGCATAGAGCAGGATGGCGTCGGCGGTCTCCGGGCCCACGCCGGGCAGGGCCAGCAGTCGCTGGCGCAATGCTGCGGTGGGAGCGGCGGCCATGGTTTCCAGCGAGCCCCCGAACTCCGCATCGAGCATGGCGACAAAGGCCTTCAGAGCCGGCCCCTTGCGGGTGGCGAAGCCGGAGGGGCGAATCAGTTCTTGCAGTTCATCAAGGGGCAGGGAACGCAGGCCGGCGAGGTTCATCGCTCCAGCGCCGCGCAGGTTGTCCAGAGAGCGTTCTACAGCTTTCCAGGCCGTGTTTTGAGTGAGATAAGCACCAAGAATGACCTCGAAGGAGGTCTTTGCCGGCCACCAGTGCTGCGCACCGTAGGCGGCGAAGAGCACCTCGTGCATCCGGCGCAGGCGCCGATCCGGCTCAACAATCACTGACCACTGTCCACTGATCACTGACCACTGCCTTCAGGCGTTGCCAGTTGTGCCTTCCACTCCGCAATGCGGGCGCGGGCGCGGGCAGCCTCGGCTTCGGGAATATGCCCGCCGGCCTGCAAGGAGATGGAGAGCGCGGTATGCGCCAGCGGATCGGCTGGGGTCAGAGCGGTCAGTGCCAAAGCTGCGGCGATGGAGCGCTCGAAGTGGCCAGCATCGCGCAGGGCGCGAATCAGCCCGTGGTGAGCTTCGAAGTGAGTGGCGTCGGCGTCCAGAGCGGCGCGAAAGGCCTGGGCTGCTTCAGCGGAGGATCCGGCAGCGAGCAGGTCGAGGCCACGCTGGAAGAAAAGATCGGCGGAGGGTGAGTTCATTGTTTGCACGGCTACCTCCAGCATAATCTCTGCAATAGAGTCTTACAGTCTGGTATTATGCCGATCCAAACCATTGAACCGGTTCTTTTTTTACACACTGGCAAGCGCTCCGTGGCGTGGAGCATTGATCTTTCCTGCATTTCCGGTCGATAAGCTGAGAGATGAATGCCCCTGTTCTGGAAGCCACCCTCCGTCTGGAGTGGAAGGATCGCTGGTCTGTGCTTGCCGTCAGCGGCGAGATCGAGGCGCTTCTTGGTTATTCGCCGGCGGTGTTGCTGGCCTCTCAGGTAACCCTGCGGGAGCGGATTCACGCCCATGACGCCGACATCGCCGAGATGCTCTTTTCCCCGCAAAACAAAAAGGATTCCGGCAGCTTCAACATCCGCTTGCGGCAGGCCAATGGCCGAATCCGCCTGGTGCATGGCGAATTTTCCAGAGAGTTGAGTGAGGACGGCAAGATAACCCTCGACCTGCGCTTGCAGGATGCCAAAGGCCTCTGTCAGGATCTCGGCGCTCTCTCCACCATCCCCAACTTCCGGGCCATGATGGAGAACACCGAGGATTACATCTACTTCAAGGACCGTAATCATGTTTTCACCGGCGCCAGTCAGACACTGGTCTCGCTGACCAGCCCCATTGAGAACTGGAAGGATCTGCTGGGCAAGACCGACTACGATGTCTTTCCTGAAGAGTATGCGGACATCTATTACAAGCTGGAAAAGGACGTCTTTGCCGGCATCGCCGCGGCTCACGAGGTGCAGGAGACGCTCACCAAGGACGGCCAGAAGGGCTGGGTCGACAACCGCAAGTATCCCATCCACGACGCTGCTGGGCAGGTCATCGGGCTGTGGGGAATCGCCCGCGATATTACCGAACGGGTACGCGTCGAGGAGACACTCCGGCAGAGCGAGGAGACGCTGCGTGAATCGCAGGCCATCGCCGGCATCGGCAGCTACGCCTACGATATTCGAGCCGGAGTCTGGATCAGTTCAGAGGTGATGGATGGCCTCTTCGGGATCGACAGATCTTACATTCGTAGTGTCGACGGATGGACAGCGCTGATTCATCCCGAAGAACGCGAGACGATGGCCGCCTACCTTGCGAGCGAAGTGGTGGGTCAGGGAAAAACCTTCGACCATGAATACCGGATCATTCGCCAATCAGATGGAGCGGTGCGCTGGGTGCATGGCATGGGGCGGCTGGACAAGGATGACCAGGGACGGCCATGGCGGTTGCGCGGCACCATTCAGGACATCACCGAGCGCAAGATCGCTGAAGCCTCGCTGCGCGAAAGCAAGGATCTGCTGCAGCAATTCTTCGAACACGCACCGGCGGCCCTGGCCATCTTCGACCGCGAGATGCGTTACATGACGGTCAGCAAACGCTGGCTGGAGGACTACTCGCTGGAGGGCCAGCAGATTATCGGCAAGCGCCATTATGATGTGGTGCCCGATATTCCGGAACGATGGAAAGAGGGGCATCGCCGCGGCCTTGCCGGGGAGACACTGCGCGCCGACGAGGAGCGTTTCGAGCGGGCGGATGGTTCGGTGAACTGGGTTCGCTGGGAGCAGCTCCCCTGGTATCTGAGCAACGGCGAGGTCGGCGGGATCATCCTCTTTGCCGAAGACATCACTCGCCATAAAGTAGCTGAGGAGAGCCTCAATCTGGCCGCCAGCGTCTTTACCAATGCTCGTGAAGCCATCATGATCACTGCCGCCGATGGCTCCATTCTTGATGTGAACGAAACCTTCACGCAGATTACCGGCTATACCCGAGCTGAGGTGCTGGGACAAAACCCGCGCATCCTTAAATCCGGCCGCCAGAGCGAGGAGTTCTATGAAGCCCTGTGGAAGACCTTGCGAGAGACCGGTCAATGGAGCGGCGAGATTTGGAATCGCGCCAAATCCGGGCACGTCTTTCCCGTGCTTCTGACCCTGAGCGCGGTGCGCGAAGACGATGGTAGCGTGCAGCATTATGTCGCTCTGTACTCGGATATCTCTGCTCTCAAGGAGCATGAGCGCAAGCTGGAGCACATTGCCCTGCACGATGTGCTGACCGGGCTTCCCAATCGCGTCTTTCTGGCTGATCGCATGCATAAGGCGATGCTGCAATGCCTGCGTCGCCAACTGATTATGGCGGTTGCCTATCTGGATCTGGACGCCTTCAAGGCGGTCAACGATACCCATGGCCACGATATTGGGGATCAGTTGCTGACCGTAGTCTCGCGGCGCATGAAACATGTTCTGCGCGACGGCGATACGCTGGCCCGGCTGGGCGGCGACGAGTTTGTTGCCGTACTGCTCGATCTGGATGAGCCGGAAGACAGCGTACCGGTGCTGATGCGCTTGCTGGAAGCGGCCTCCCAGCCGGTACAGATTCACGATCTGAATTTGCAGGTCTCCGCCAGTATCGGCGTTACGTTCTTTTCCCAGCGTGAGGACGTCGATGCCGATCAACTGCTGCGTCAGGCCGATCATGCCATGTATCACGCCAAACTCGGTGGTCGCAATCGCTATCACTTCTTCGATGCCAGTGGTGATCGGGTGGTCAATGAGCAGTCAAAGAATGCTGAAGCTGATTAGGGTCTGTTCACAATTGTGTAGGCGAAAAGTTATCCGTTCATACCGGAGGGGGCATGGGTCTTTAGGCCCCTGCCCCTTCCAGAAAGTCCTGTCGGGTCCTCGGGAAAAGGCCCTAGTGAATCACCACAGCGGAGCGGTGTTTGCAGCCACAGGAGCGGCGCAGTACAAGTTCCACGGGTAGCACGATGCGGTTGCCTGTCTGCGGTGTCTCGCCTCGTTCCAGGCGCTCGAAGAGCTGACCGGCGGCGACGCGGCCCATCTCCTGCGCCGGTTGACGAACCACCGAGAGCGGCGGCGATGTAAGTTCCGCCAGTTCGAAGTCGTCAAAGCCCGCCAACGCCGCATCGGAGGGAATCTTTACCCCCAGTTGCAAAAGCGCCGAAAAAACATAGCGGGTTGCCAGCGTGTTGGAGGTGAAGTAAGCCGTGGGCGGCTTCTTTGAAGCCAAACGTGATTGAATCGCCTCCATCGTGGACTCCGGCGTCTCGCAGTGAAAAAAGGCGTCGCTCTCCAGCCCTGCATCCATCATCGCCCGGCGATAGCCCTGGAAGCGCGCATTGATGGTGAACAGATTGCGGCTCAGGCCCATGAAGGCAATCGAGCTGTGACCGTGTTCGATGAGGTGTTGCACCATGCGTTTGGAGCCGGACTGATTCTGCACCAGCACCACGTCAAAGGCTGGATCATTCACCGGACGGTCGAAGGCCACCAGCGGAGTCTTGCCCAGCATCGAGCGGGTGATGCGTGTTTGTCCGCGGTTGGCGGGGATCAGAATCAGACCCTCGACGTGCCGCTGGAGCATCTGCGAGGCCTCTTCGAATTCGGTGTCCGGATCTTCGTTGGTGGTGGTCATGATCACCGAGTAGCCGTGCTGTTTGGCAACCGTGGTGACGGCGTGGGCGCACATGGCGAAGAAGGGATCGTAGAGATAGGGCAGGATGAGGCCGATGGAACGGCTGCGTTGTCCGCGTAGCGCGCGCGCCAGTTCATTGGGCCGATAGTTGAGCTGCTGAATGGCAGTGCGTACCCGTTTGGCGGCATCTTCCGATACCTTGGCGGTGCCGTTGAGCACCCGGGATACGGTCATGGTGCCTACCCCTGCCAGGCGGGCCACATCGTTCATGGTCGGTTTGTTTTGCACCTTCGCGCCTCAGTGTTAAGACTCTTGCATCATGGTAACGCTTGCAGTACGGATCGCACGACGAGGAAGCGGAAAAGTAGATTGCGTTGCAAGCAGAGCACTTCGCGTCAATCTAATTCTCCGCCCAGTTTGTGATGCGTAGATGATAACCTTATCGCCAAAAGATTGTCTGTGCGTGCGGCGCTATCCTGAGCTCAGGCAGTTACGGAGAGACTGAAATGCGGAAACTGCCTGGCTGGCATTGGATAGGTTGCATGGTGTTGGGGACTGGAATGAGTGGCGCTCATGCGCAGACCGCTTCGATGCACAACCTGATGCAGCAGCTCGATCATGGCTGGCGCTTTCGTCAGGCAGTCTCTTCCCAGCCCGAGGAGCAAGGCTGGCTGCCGGCCACCGTCCCCGGCGACGTGCACCTGGACCTGCTGGCCAACAAGAAGATTCCCGATCCCTTTGTCCGCGACAACGAAAGCAAGCTGCAATGGGTCGAGAAAGAGGGTTGGGAGTACGGCCTCAACTTTGAAGCCGATCCCGCCCTGCTCAAGCGCGACCACATCGATCTGGTCTTCGACGGTCTCGACGCTGCCGCCGAGGTCTGGCTCAACGGCAAAAAACTGCTTGATGCCGATAATGCCTTTCGCACCTGGCGCGTGCCGGTGCAGGGCAATATTCATGCCGGTGTGAACCATCTTTGGCTGCTCTTTCCCTCGCCGATCACCGCGGCGGCGCGCGTGGCTGCTAATGATCCCTGGCGGGTCAAGACCAGGACCGATGAAAAAACCTATATCCGCAAGCCTGCCTATGAGTACGGCTGGGACTGGGGACCGCGCTTTGTCACCAGCGGCATCTGGAAGCCGGTGCGTTTGGAGGCTTGGGACAAGCTGCGCATCGCCGACTTCCACATTCGTCAACGCGACGTGAGCAGGGAAGTGGCGCATCTGGACGCCGAGGTAGAGATCGAAGCGGCGGCGGCTGGCGATGCCAGTGTGGCTCTACACTATGCCGAGAACGGCAAGCCGGTGACCCATACCAGCACGGTCAGCGTTCATGCCGGTCACAATGTTGTCGATCTGCCGATCGAGATTCGTCAGCCCAAACTCTGGTTTCCAGCCGGTTATGGCGATCAGGCGCTCTACGAGTTCACCGCGCAGGTTGGTGCCGCAGGACGGATCAAAGACGAAAAGAAGCTCAAGACCGGCCTGCGCTCCATCGTCCTGCGCCGCGATCCAGACCAGTGGGGACGCTCGTTCGAACTGGTAGTCAACGGCATTCCCATCTTCGCCAAGGGCGCGGACGTAATTCCCTTCGACAGCTTTCCCAACCGCGTCACCACGGCGCAATATCGCCGCATTCTGGAGTCGGCCCGCGACGCAAACATGAACATGATCCGCCACTGGGGCGGCGGCTACTATGAGAGTGATGAGTTCTACGCTATCTGCGACGAACTGGGACTGATGGTCTGGCAGGACTTCATGTTTGGCAACGACTGGCAGCCGGGCACCTATGCCTTCAAGCAGAACATCGAAGCCGAGGCCGAGGATCAGTTGCGCCGCCTGCGCAATCATCCCAGCATCGTGTTGTGGTGCGGCAACAACGAGACAGAGAGCGCCTTTGGATGGGCCCCGCGCCCCGCCTTGCCCGCCGATGTGAAGTTTCAGATGTGGCAAGACTATCTCTCCGAGTTCAGCGGCATCTTGCCTCGCGTGGTAGCCCGTCTGGAGCCGGAGATTCCTTACTGGCCCAGCTCGCCCAGTTCCGATTACGAGGCCACCAGCGACCACTACGAGTCCGGCGACATGCACGACTGGAGCGTCTGGCACGGCCGCGTTCCGTTCACGGACTACGAGAAGCACCACTGGCGCTTTGTCACCGAATACGGCTTCCAGTCCTTCCCCGAGATGCGCACCGTCGAGGCCTTTACCACCCTCGATGACCGCGCCAACATCTTCACCCCGGTGATGCTGGCCCATCAGAAGAACAATGAGGGCAACTCGATCATTCGTGATTACATTGCCAGGGATTACCCCCAGCCCAAGGACTTTGCCAGCTTCCTCTATGTCAGCCAGGTCTTGCAGGCCGAAGGGATCAAGATCGGCGCGGAGCACTTCCGGCGCAGCCGTCCCGAGACCATGGGGTCGATCTTCTGGCAGTTGAATGATTGCTGGCCGGTGGCCTCGTGGTCTTCCATCGACTACTACGGCCGCTGGAAGGCGTTGCAATACTACGCCCGGCGCTTCTACGCGCCCCTCCTGGTATCGCCGCATATCGAGGATGGCGCGGTCAAAGTGTACATCGTCAGCGACAAGACCGAGCCGCAGCCGGCCCAACTGCGCGTGCGGTTGATGGACTTCAGTGGCAAGACACTGCTGGATGAGTCGCGCACAGTTGCCCTGTCGCCGCTCGCCAGCAAGGTTTATCTCGACTGGCCCTTGAAGAAGTTGACCGACGCGGGCGCTGCCAATACCTCCGGTGTCTTTGTGGTGGCGGAACTGTCGACGAGCGAAGGAAAAACCTCGCGCAATTTGATCTATCTGGCTCCAACCAAAGAGGTCCATCTGTTGCCCGCCGCTTTGAAGGTTGAAGCTGCTGGAGTCAAAGGCAGCTACAAACTGCGTGTGAACTCCGCTGTTCTGGCGCGCAGTGTGTATCTCTCTTTTGGCGATCTGGATGTGAAGCTCAGCGACAACTACTTCGATTTGCTCCCAGCAGAGACTGTCGAGATTCAGGCGCAAAGCTCCGCCACGCTGGAAATGATCAAGGCGAAGATGCAGGTTGTTTCATTAACCGATGCTTTTGCCACCGGTGGTGGCCAGGGCGCATCGATCTCGGCCCGGCACTGAGAGTTGTAGTGGGGCTAGAGTGAATTGCTCCTTGTGCTCAAGCAGGAAACCCCTGCGAGCGAATAGCGAGCGTCTGCTCCATGCCATGGCGGTGGAGGGATTCAAAGAACGGGCTCGTAAGTGTTTTTAAAGATTGAGGAGTTTCAGTTTATAGTGTTCGAAAAAATAAAACGACACTTTACCACTGTTATCAGTGAGTTGAATGAGATTGTTCATAGATCTTGCGGGGAATATCTCAATTCTTAGGTGGTGTGCGGGCCAGTTTTATTTGGATTCAGAGGTGTCAAAGATTAGATGAGCAATAATGACCTATCCTTCCTGTTCTCTCATGGGATACTGTTGTGATTACCTTGCGGGCAAGCCAGACCGCATCTCCGGCGCTTCACATTGGCAAGCAGCATTACGCAATCGGAATCCGGCTTCCGACTATGATTTTCTCCAGACCGGACAACTACGCAGTCAAATCCTTCAAGTGCGACCATACTCCGTGCACAATTCTGGTGCAGGACTTTTTAGAGAGAAGGACAAAGATGGTTGATATTACGAAGCCCGAGTTTGATTCAGAGGCCTTTTTGACGAGTTCCGGGCTTGGGCGCAGCATTGTCACATTAGTTGATATGCAGAAGTTCTTCTCGCAGGGCGAAAGTGCCGATGCCGTCTTTTATCTTCAAAGTGGAAACGCCAAATTGACCGTCATTTCCGCAAATGGCAAGGAAGCTACAATCACTCTTCTCAACGAGGGTGACTTTGTTGGTGAAGAGTCTCTGGCAAGCGCTGGCGCACTGCATATGGCCACGGCCACTGCTACCAGCGACTGTATTGCGCTCAGAATTGAACGGGGAGAGATGCTCAAGGTGATGCACGAAGAGCATCCCCTTGCCGCCGTATTCATTCAGTTTCTGCTTTCACGCGGCATGCGTATCCAGTCCGATCTTGTCGATCAGCTCTTCAACTCCAGTGAAAAGCGCCTGGCAAGGACGCTTCTGTTGATGGCAGAGATTGGCGAAACAGGAGAGGCGGAGAGACTCATTCCCGAGATCTCCGAGGAGGCTCTGGCAGAGATCATTGGCTCTACAAAGGAGATGGTCAGCTTTTTCATGAACCGCTTTCGCGATCTCGGCCTGATCGATTACAAAGGGCGCATTCGCGTGCGCCGGGCTCTTCTCAACGTAATTCTTCACGATCAGTTTCCCGATGATAATGCCGTAAAGCCGCCCATTATCGACGCTATGCAGATGCTATCCAAACTTGCCGAGAAGCCCGCGCAAATCAACTGATTCAACGGTTGATATGTTCTTCACAGCCGAGAATATATGCAGCCGATCTTCAATCCCGCTCTGCTGGATGAGTTGTGCATTTGGCCAATCGTCCAGGCGATATTCTCAGAGCGATCTTTGAAAACATAGGATCAACGCCCATGGAATACATGAAGTTCAAATCGTTGCTCCGCAGGGTGATCGTGGTTCCGATGGTTGCCACATCGGTTCTTGCCGGATTGCTTCTTTGGGAGACCTTCGACTTAAACAAGTCGATGCAGTGGGTTGACCATACGGATCGAGTTCTTGATCAATCCGGGCATCTGCTCAAACTGCTGGTGGATATGGAATCGGCGAAGCGCGGGTACATTGAAACCGGGGACGAGAGCTTTCTTCAAACCTACTTCGCGGGTACCAGTCAATTCGACCCCGAATATCAGTCCCTCTACCGGTCGGTGGAGGACAGTCCTGCGCAGCAGCAACGTTTAAGCAAGGTCTATGTTGATTATCAAGAAACTGAAGCGTACGACAGCCGCATCATCGATCTGCGACGCGCGGGAAGAGCGGATCCAAACCTCATTGAGAATCAGCTGAGAAAACATAAAATGGATTCTCTGCGCGAACAGATCGCAGAATTCCAGAGTGTGGAAGAAGGATTTCGTACTCAGCGCATTCAAGCCGCCCATCTGCGATGGAATCTGATGGTGACAAGCTGCATTGGCATGGGTTTGGGTTTTGGACTGCTTCTTGCCTTCTTCACTCGTTATTATGTTGAAAACCTGGGCACCAAACTGCTGCAGAGCGAGGAGCGATGGACTGCGACTCTCGGCAGCATTGGCGAGGCTGTGATTGCGACCGATAGTGAGGCTCGAATCACTTTTCTGAATTCCGTGGCCGCCTCCTTGACCGGTTGGCCGATGCGCGAGGCTCTCAATCAGCCGATAGGAAATGTTCTCAAGCTCATCAATGAAAAGTCCGGCATGACTGCCGATAATGAAGTACTCCGTGTACTCAAAGAGAAACAGGTCTTGTCCGTAGCAAATCACGTTGATCTTGTAACCAGGGATGGTCGTGAGATTGCTGTTGAGCACAGTGCCGCTCCCATTCTGGCGGGCAAGGGTGAAGTGATTGGTGTGGTGCTGATCTTCCGCGACGTTGCGAAAAGACGGCAGGAACAGATTGAAACAGCCGAGCAGGCCGCCCTGCTTGAGCTAACGCAGGACTCTGTATTTGTCATCGACATGGATGGGGCCGTCTTGTTTTGGAGCCGGGGGGCGGAGGCGATGATGGGATACAGTAAAACCGAGGCCGCCGGCAAGATTGCCCACGATCTGCTTTGCACTGAATTTCCCCAGCCGTTCGCAGAGATCATGGCTGAACTGATGCAGGTTGGTCACTGGGAGGGCGATCTCATCAAGACCGCCAAAGACGGCAGCCGTGTTGCGGTTGCGGGTCGTTGGGCATTGCAGTGGGGCAAGCGCGGTCAGGCCCCCCGCGTGTTGATTATCAATAGCGATATTACGGAACGCAAGCGCAGCGAGGAGTCGCTCGTTTTGCAAAGAGAGCAGCTGCGTGCGTTGGCCGAACGGTTGCAATGGGTGCGCGAAGAGGACCGAAAGCAGGTTGCACGTGACCTGCACGATCAGATCGGACAGATTCTTACGGCGATAAAAATGGACCTTACCTGGATGATTCGTCACCTCCCGGAGTCTGAAATCGAGGTCGTCGCCCGTTTGAAAGAGTCGGTTCAGTCGATCAACGATGGCGTCAAAGCAGTGCGTACCATCTGCAGCGGGCTGCGGCCGGGAGTCTTGGACGATCTGGGGCTGGCCGCTGCCATTGAGTGGCAGGCTGCCGAGTTCAGCACGCGTAACAATGTGCTCAGTCAAGTCACTGTCCCACCGATTGATTTACACTTGGATGGAGACCGGGCCACTGCGACCTTCCGCATCTTTCAGGAATGCCTGACCAATGTGATTCGCCATGCGCAGGCAACATCGGTGCGCATAGACCTTTGTCAGGAAGAAGAAAACATCTTGCTGGTGGTGGAGGATAATGGCATTGGCTTCCATGAATCGGGCATTTCCGGCGCCTTTGGTTCTCTGGGACTTCTGGGGATGAAAGAACGTGCGCAATTTTGCGGGGGAAACGTAGAGATCCTCAGTTCGCCGGGAATGGGAACCAAGGTCATCGTTCGAGTTCCTGTTGACGTTCCACGCACGGAAGGAAGCGATAGATGCATATCCTGATTGCGGATGACCATGCTGTTGTGCGGCGTGGCCTGAAAGAGATTTTATCGGAGGCAATAGCGGGCGTTGACTTCTTTGAAGTCGGCAACGGGGATGAGGTACTGTCGCAATTGGAAAAAAACCAGGTAGGACTGCTGTTGCTGGATATCAACATGCCCGGGCGCAGTGGAATGGACGTGTTGCGGGATGTGAAACACAGCCACCCGCGATTGCCAGTGATCATTTTGAGCTGCCAACCGGAAGAGCAATATGCCGTGCGTTGCTTGCGGGCCGGCGCAGCCGCCTATATCAATAAAGATAGTGCTCCCGAGGAACTGGCGATCGCAACCAGAAAGATACTGAGCGGTGGCCGCTACGTCAGTGCCAGCCAGGCTGATAAGCTGATCGCAAACTTGGATGCGTCTGCCGACAAGCCCCTGCATGAACTGCTCTCGGACCGCGAACATGAAGTGATGAAGCTGATCGCCTCGGGTGACCCCTTGACGGAGATCGCCGAAAGGCTTCATGTCAGCGTCAAAACGATCAGCAGCTACCGCGCTCGCATTATGGAAAAGATGCAAATGAAAAGCAATGCCGAACTCACCCGTTACGCCATCAAACACGGCCTGATTGAATAGACTTGGATTGCCGGTGTAGGAAAAGCCCTACACAAAGAGAGAAGCAAACCCTACGCTAAACACGGTTTAAGCTGATACTTTATGGATTGTTAATACCGTATCCTAGTTTCAGGTCGGATTCGCGGCCACCAAGCGGGCAAAATAATGGATATTCTGATTGCAGATGATCATGCGAACGTTCGGCGCGGTCTGAGAGAACTCCTGGCCGATTCGTTTCCTGGCGCTCAATTTTCCGAGGCTTCGGACGGTGAAGAAGTGCTTGTTAAGCTGATCGTTTCTCAACCTGACGTGCTATTGCTCGACATCAATATGCCGGGGCGCAGCGGATTTGAGGTGCTCAAGGATGTCAAGCTGACCTATCCTTTAATGCCGGTAATCATGGTGAGTGTTCAGGCTGAGAGTCAGTATGCGCTGCGATGTCTGCGCGCCGGCGCGGCAGAATATGTGAACAAAGACAGTGTTTCTGAGGAGCTTGCTCCGGCAATCAGAAAGATACTGGAAGGCTCACCGTGCCTTGCCCGAACCCCGCTCGGTAAATAGTTGCCGGCGGGACGCGGGGCAATAACCTGCTTGTCCATATTCGCGTAGATCGTGATAAATAGTGGCATATGCGATAGAGTTGCTATTCCAATAAATCAAGTAAGTACAGACTTCATTTCGTATCCATGATGTCCATCAAAACAGTGAGTATAAATGAGTCTGCGTAGGAATACCCTCACAAGCCAATCAGGATCAGGACTACAAACTCCACCCGACAAAACCTACAACAGGAACAGGAATCGCCTATATATTGTCTCTTTCAATCTGGATACATTGGATATATCGAGATTGCAAGACGGTGACGGTAATTCACCTCTTTGCAGATACTCAGTGAGATTGAAAGGTACCAATCATGGCCACTTGCTTCGCACCTACTACGAATACGGCGTCAAGGATTCCATTGGGCCGTTCGTTTCCGCTGCCTTCGGCTGTGCGTAACCCGAAGATCGATTCAAACATTATCAGTGCGTTGCCGAGACATGGCGCCGCATATGACCTTCAAACACCGATTAACAGACTTATGGCGGGAAGATCACGGCGCGAATACCTGGACGGCGATTCGGTATTCTCGCAAGGCGACCCCTCCAATGCAGTCTTCTATATTCAAAGCGGCAAGGTCAAGCTTACTGTCGTATCGATGAGCGGCAAGGAAGCTGTCATAGCCCATCTTCCCACTGGCAGTTTCTTTGGCGAGGCCTCCCTGGCCGGCCAGCAGCTTCGCAACGCCTCTTCCCACGCGATTGAAACAAGCACCATCATCCGTATCGAAAAGAGTGTCATGCAGGACCTGCTTCATCGTGAGCCGGAGTTTGCCGAGCAGTTCCTCGCGCACTTGCTTTCACGCAATATCCGCATGGAAGCCGATCTCGTCGACCACTTGTTCAATTCCAGCGAGAAGCGACTTGCCCGCCTGCTCATGTTGATGGCCAACTTTGGTCAGGATACAGATCCGATTCCCGTCATCGCCAAGATCAGTCAAGAAACCCTGTCGGAGATGATTGGCACCACCAGATCGCGCGTCAGCTACTTCTTGAACAGGTTTCGCGAACTCGGTTACATCGACTACAACAGCACCGGGATGATCATCAATAGCTCCCTGGTCAATGTGGTGCTGCACGACTGAACGTGAGCGATGTCAATTCAAAACGACCAACAGAGAGCGCGCGCAAAAGCCTTAGCTACGAGCAATTCTGACCAGCCAAAAAAGGCGCGAAGATGGAAAGTATTACCAGGAACACAATATCGGCCCGCCTAATCGATGCTCACGGCATACTATGCGTGCGTGTTGCCGAATGGATCGGAGTAGGATCAATGATTGACCGCATGAGTAAACGACCAGGTATCATCCGGTATGGATGCAGCACCAAAAAGGCGGACAAATGTGTTCGGAGATCTTTCAAATATAGTGCCGCAATAAAGAGCATCCTGGTGGCGATCCCCATAACCCTTCTTGCAATTCTGACACCTGTTCCAGTCAAGGCACAATTGCAAACTGTTGCCGAATCAAGTGCTCCGTCTGGCGTTCTTCCCGCAGCAACGACAAACGCTCAGCTGGATCCTGCCTATGTGCGCCCCACACAGAAGATCATGGTCTATAACTATATCTTTGATGCGTATGGACCATATCCACTTGTGGGGGCAGCGCTCACCGCTGGCATCAACCAGGCTACGAATGCTCCTCCTGAGTGGAAGCAGGGCGTAGAAGGTTACAGCAAGCGGTTTGGCTCGGACTTTGGCATTGCGGCTGTTGGAACCACCACGCGTTACGGGCTGGCCCAGGCCTTCAAAGAAGATACTTTGTATTACCGATGTGAATGCAGTGGATTGCTTCCACGCATGCGTCATGCCGTCTTCTCGACGTTGACAGCACGCCAGGGTCAGGACGGGCATCGCGTCTTCTCCCTTCCTGCGCTTGTCGCTCCCTACGCAGGTTCCATGACCGCAGTTTATGGATGGTATCCCAATCGTTTTAACGCCATGGATGGCTTCAGAATCGGAAGCTATAGCCTGCTCGCCTATATGGGAAGCAATGTGGCGTTGGAGTTTTTCTATAGTGGTCCTCACTCAATGCTTGCTCGTATGCATCTGAACAATGCGCACGGCTCTCCGGATCAGGGGCCAAACAAGTGAGCGACCAGGGACTTGCGGCAGTCGATGGCGCGGCTCCGGCCGTGGCGGAGAACATTTCTGCGTCGAGTTCAGGTGTCTTGGAAGCTGTTTCGACGCTGATCAATGGATTCTTCGAGTGGTTCGGCAGCCTGGGAATCTTTTGCTGGAAGGTCTTGCGCGCTGCCGTGACTCCTCCTTATGAGTGGCGGGAACTGATTCGACAACTTGACGAAGTCGGATCGAAGTCCTTGCCGCTGGTGGCATTGGCTGGAGCCGCAATTGGTGTCGTCATCTCATTGGAGGCTCGCTACAGCCTTACCCGCTTTGGCGCCAAATCGATGTTTCCTTCAACGCTGATCTATTCAGTGATTCAAGTCATGGGACCTATCATGACGGGACTCATCGTGAGTGGACGCGTTGGCGCTGGCATTGGAGCGGAACTGGCTTCGATGAAGGTGACAGAACAGATCGATGCGATCGAAGCTTCGGCAATCAATCCCTACAGGATTCTGGCGGCTACACGGATTCTGGCTTGCATTCTGATGTTACCTCTCTTGACCCTTGCCGCCGATGTCTGCGGACTGGCGATGGGCTGGTTCGCGCAAGCCATGGTTGAGCCGCTTTCACTGCATCAGTTCATCGATAACGGCTTCAAAGGGGCTACCTTCAACGCGTTTCTTCCGCCAACATTCAAGACTGCCGTCTATGGACTGATCATCGGCACCATTGCATGTTTTGAGGGAATGCGCACGCGGGGTGGCGCAGCGGGCGTGGGACGCGCTGCGACCAATTCAGTGGTGATAGGGTCGCTGTTTGTGATTCTTGCCGATGTCGTTTTGGTAAAGTTCATTCTCGTTGTCTTTCCTTAGCCTGTTACGCCGAATGTATTGCCTGGAGAATGAAATGCCGACTGCTTATAACACAACGACGCGACATGAACAAGCCGACACCGAATCGCGTGCGCCGATTGTCGCCGTCGAGAAGCTATATAAAAGCTTTGGTAGCCATAACGTTCTCAATGGAATCACCTTGAACGTGAATCATGGTGAGACATTGGCGATGCTTGGGCGAAGCGGCACAGGCAAAAGCGTTCTGCTGCGGCTCATCATTGGACTTGAAACACCCGACTCGGGGTCTGTGTGCATTGATGGTCAGAATATTGCCGGCATGGCTCTTGATCGGCTGGGTGAGATCAGAAAGACGATCGGATTTCTCTTTCAGCATGCGGCGCTTTACGATTCGCTGAACGTGGGAGAGAACGTTGCGTTCCCTCTTGAACATCATCGAAGAGAGATGTCCAAGTCCGACCGAAATGACCGGGTTCGGCAACTGTTGGCAGAGGTCGGCATGGAGGGCGCTCTTCAGAAGATGCCTTCCGATATTTCAGGTGGAATGCAGAAACGTGTCGGACTGGCGCGGGCGCTAGCATTGGAGCCCAGGCTTTTGCTTCTTGATGAACCCACCGCGGGCCTGGACCCTATCAGTTCAGGGGAGATTGACGATCTGATTCTCAAGCTTCAGCGGGAGCATCAGATGGCATCGATTGTGGTAACCCACGATCTGCACAGCGCACGAGCGATCGCCAACAGGCTGGCATTGCTGGATCAGGGCAATGTGGTGGTTGAGGGCAGCTTTGAAGACCTTCAGCAAAGCGATATTGAGTTTGTTCAACAGTTTTTGAAGCAGTCGTAGGAGGACGTATGTCGAGAGTGGCTAGACTTGGAGTTTTTATCTTTGCGACATTGGCCATTCTGGCTTCCGGAGTCTTTGTTATCGGCAGCAAGGAGTACCTGTTTCGTCCTACCTATCAGCTGCGGGCACAGTTCGACAATGTGGCTGGTCTTGAGGCGGGCGCCGATGTGCAGGTGGGTGGTGTTCACAGCGGAACAGTGCGTAGCATTGCGCTGCCCCACGGTCCGGGAGACAAAGTCACCGTAGTGATGGATCTGGACAGGTCCACGCACGAGATCATCAAGCACGATTCCGTAGCCTCGATCGAGACCGAGGGTGTGTTGGGCAACCAGTATGTGGCCATATCGTTTGGATCGAGCGGGCAGGCCGAAGTGAAGGATGGAGATATGGTGCAAGGCGCGCCGCCACTGCAACTGGCTGATCTTCTCAAGAAGACGAACGCGATTTTGGATAGTAGTCAACAGGCCATTCAGAACGCGGGTCTGGCGACAGCGCACCTGAACTCGGTTAGCGCCAAGATTGATGCCGGCCAGGGAACGGTGGGAGCCTTGGTCAACGACAAGCAACTCTATACCAATCTCGAACAGACAACAGCGACGTTGCACGACACCATGCTTCAGGCACAGACCGGTGTAACCGACTTCCAGGAAAATATGGAAGCACTTAAGCATAACTTCTTTTTGAGCGGATATTTCAAAAAACGCGGCTATGAAGACTCTGCTGCGCTGACTGCGAACCAGATCGCCAGACTTCCGAAGAGTATACCTGTCGAGACGTTCACGTTATCAGGTAAGCAGATCTTCGATAGCCAGGAATCGGCCAAGCTAAAGAATCAGAAATTACTCGATACGGCTGGAAAGTATCTGGCACAAAATCAATTTGGTTTAGCCGTTGTAGTAGTTTCGGCCGGCAGGGAAGGGGATACACAGAAAGAACTGCTCCTCACTCAAGCCAGGGCCGCAGTGGTGCGCGAATACCTTGTAGAGAATTATGGATTCGATGATAGCCAACTCAAAACAATTGGATCGGGCAAGCAGACGGAAACAATCAAAGGATCAAATCCTGACACAGAGGGAGGGTCCATTCAGATCATCATCTACCCGACAGGAACAGTGACACCTGTGGAGACGCTGGCGCCTGGCGCCGTTCCAGAATAAGCGTCAGTTACCATAGCGTCCAATGCAGTAAATATGGATCAATAAGAAGCCTCTGATCAAGTCGATGTTTTGAAAGGGCACGACTTCAGTCGTGCCGAAAAATGCTGAAAAAATCTTCGGGCTTTAGCCCCCGCGGGAAAGTTCCGCTGAAGATGGAACTTGATCAGAGGTTCCTTAAACATGTCTGGATATCAATCTGGCAGCGCTGTCTCCTGTTGCCCGGTTGCATCAACTATTGATACCTCACTGGCTTATGCGCCTGAGCCAGATTGGACTCCATCCCGTTGCCGCGATCGAACCTCTGGTTATCCATACTATTTGCCTGCGCTTCTCCTGGTCGTATTGTTTGCGCATGTATCCGGGGTACTGGGAGTGTCTTGCAGTCGCTTCCTGTATGTGTATGGCTTGACGCACAGCGTGCGTTATTCCTTTATCGCCGGGCTCGGAATATCCCACGGACGCGGGATGGTTCGTCTTTGGTACCGAAGTCTGCAAAGGTATTCAACGCCGTTGCTCTTCGTATTTGTATGCCTTCTGGTGATTGGAGCCTGTTTTGGAATATTGTAGATTCGCAGGATGAGTAAGGCTGAAGTTGCAGGATGGCCCCAGTGATGACACTGGGGCCAATTGACTTGTATTGAGAATGAAATCATCTAAACACATCGTAATCAGGCAAAACAGCGATAAGCGTTAACCCGGTTACCGTGCTTGCTGCACTACCAGATCGTCAGCAAGTTGGAAGTGGACAATCGATTCGGCGGGAATGTCGATATCCCGGTTGCCAGTCAATCCGGCGGCAGCGGTGCCTGCGCCACCACCAACCAGTCCGCCAACAACCAGACCCACGCCGCCAGTGGCTACGCCGCCCACTAACATGCCCAGTCCCGCGCCTCCGGCTATAAGGCCTGTCGAGCGTCTTCCCTTGCCCTTATTGCTGCGCGCCATATCCTGCGTCGCCAGGGGATATTGTATCCCGTTGAGCGTGAGCGTAGTCAGACGTAACTCTAACAACGATCTTCCCTTGAAGTGTCCGCGGCGATGAGAGACATCCACAACGCCACCCACAATCGTGCGTTTAGGAACCAATACGCTGTTGTCGCTGGCTAAGACGGGCTCGACAATCTCGCCGGTAAAAGTGTCTCCAGCCCGGCTGGTCTTTACGTTGATGCGTTGATCGATTCGGATCGCCAACGTAGTGCCCGCAGGGATGCTTACATTCACGGGGATCGGAGGCTGCGGCACTGCGGATACCTTTGGTTCAGAAGGAGTCGGAACAGGGGCCCCCTGCGCGGGAGGAATGGCCGTGGTGGTAATAACCTGACTCTTCTGTCCGGGAGCGGGAGGCTGTACAACCGTTGTAGATGTGGTTCCGTTCTTGTCGACTGAAACCACTTGTTGCGGTTGTCCAGTTGTCGCTGCTTGCTGCTTGGCCTGATCCAGCGCCTTATCCTGTTTGGATTCGCAGCCTGATAGTACAATCGCCACCAACACCAGTGCTAGCGCTGGTGCTGATGGCTTGCGATAGGACGAGATTGATTGGTTCATCTTTTTCCTCTTCGAAATACACATGGATGCAATTCGGTCAGTGAGTGCGCGAGGCGCCTAGGTATCTTTCCGGCATTCCTCATCTGCTTTTGGGACTTTTAACTTGAGTTGCGCATGGGTATCGATGTGCAACTCCGCTGTTTCAAGCACTTCGCTGACCGCCTCTTTTGTCTTGCCCCAGGCAGTTTCGACCTTGCCTTTAACCTGTTGCGCCATGCCTTCGACCTGGAGTTGGGGATTGTCGGTTAACTCACCAACTTTGCGCTTGGCGGTTCCAATTACCTCATCCATGATGCCCTTCATAGGATTACGATTCATATCTCCACCTCCGTGGATGTTGCATGACAGCGATTCAGAAATTGATGTACCTGGGAGCCATGCCCTCAAGTCGACACCAGCACCGGCGAGTGTCGACCTTCTATAAAACCAACCTGGGCATGGCTATTCTGGAACAGCACTAGCGCTTTCCTTCGCCTTCGTGCCTGTCGCCATCGCCGTGACCACGCCCATCGCGCATTTCATTGCCCTGGAACCGCCTGGGCGCTCTCGCTCGCGACGCTGCTCTTTCGCCATTGTTGGGAATGTGACCGTTATACCCGTGTTGGGGATCGAAGCTGTTGTTCACATGGCCATGAAAGTTGGCTGGACCGCGAAACCATGGGCCGACGCCGATGAATGCACGTCCATGAAACCACTCCGGACCATAGTATCCGTAAGGGGCGCAGCTATAAGGGGTGTAGTCATAATAGCCGTAGGGGCAAGACGGAGCGACTCCGATGCTGAAACTGACCTGAGCCTCTGCCTTTGGTGCAAGCACCAAGGTGGTAATCGCAGCAACAGCGGTCAATGCAAAAACCGTAAGCTTGTTCATGAACTCTCCTCGCAATTGTTGAGGCGATACTCTTCCATCCTCAGCAAATACAGCTTAAAGGCTCACTTGGATCAGGTCTGAGCTATTGAGACCATGCGACGGTCTGCCGGGCTTGCTGCCGCAAAAGAATCAAACCCTGATGTAAGGATGTTGATATATCGGAATCAGGAGAATCGATTGTCAACATTGAGCGATCTTGCTCAGACCGTTGAATGGTCGCCCTCTAGTGTTGTAGTTACCTTGTGCGCCTCAAATGCGCGTAAAGCAAGTGACGCTGCGCATGGGTAGAAAAGGTGATTCGCATGAAGAAACTAATGACGTTTGTTGCAGTTCTCAGTATGTCTGGTATGGCCTGGGCGGGAAGCGGCCACGAAGCCACAATCGACCGTATGGATCATGCCGGCGCAGTGCTGCACGAAATCATGTCGGCGCCGGATAAGGGGATTCCGGAAGAAGTTCTCGAACATGCCAAATGCATCGCCGTGGTTCCGCACTTGCTCAAGGGTGGCTTTATCTTTGGCGCGGAGAATGGACGTGGTGTTGCTACCTGCCGCACCGCAAGTGGCTGGAGCGCGCCTGCCTTCTTTACCATTACCGGTGGTAGCTGGGGCTTGCAGATCGGCGTCGAAGGCGTTGATCTGGTTATGATCATTCAGAACGAGCGTGGGATGCAGCACCTGATCAACAGCAATTTTGAGCTCGGTGGGGATGCCTCCGCCGCCGCCGGCCCGGTTGGACGCCATGCTTCCGCCGATACCGACTGGAAATTGAACACCGAGGTCCTCACCTATTCGCGTGCCAGAGGCCTTTTTGGCGGACTTACGCTCACCGGCGCCGCGATTCGTCGCGATGACGACTCAACAGAGGCCATCTATGGTCATGATGTCTCTACCCATCGCATTTTAAGCGGCGAAGTTGCTGCACCGGCTTCAGCGGGCTCATTCCTCGAAGCCGTCAGAAATGCTAAGGCTCAGGCCATCGCTTCCTATTAACGCATGCTATCGTATGCTCAAAAGCACTTGAAGGCGCTTTGCGACCTTCAAGTGCTAGCGGCATTGAGGAGATTCAAGATGCTTTGGACAATCTTTGTCATCGTACTGATTTTGTGGGCATTGGGTTTCAGCTTGCATATTGCTGGCGGGCTGATTCACTTGCTACTGGTGGTTGCGCTCATCGTACTGGTCTTCAATTTGCTGACTGGTCGGCGAAGCAGTCTTTGATTGCCGCAGATATCCCCCAGTATTTGCGCCCATTTCAAAATGCCATCATTTTTCCTGTCAGATGCCAGGTTAAGGAGCCTCTGATCAAGTCTGTTATTCGCGCTATCGTTGATTCAAATTGCAGGTAGAGCGAAAACGCGATGCGCCAGATAACCTTTGCCTGCCAGCCGAGTTTGAAAAGTATTCCCGCGCCAGCCGACGGAAATCGTGGTCGGCATTCCTGGATCGTTGTTCGCAACCATGATTACGATCTGAAGCGCCTTTATCGATTGAAGATCTGGTCGAAGATTGCGCCATCGGCAAAGTGCTTGTCCTGGGCGTTTTGCCAACTGCCGCATCCCTGCGCGACGGTGAAGGTGTTCACCTTGGCGAAGTTGGAGGCGTACTTCTTCGCCGCGCTCTTCAGATACGGACGGAGGTAGTACTTGGCGGCCAGTTCCTGTGCCTCCGGGGAATAGAGATACTCCAGATAGGCATGAGCCAGCTTCTCAGTACCATGCTTCTGAGCAACCTTGTCAACCACTGCGACAGGAGTCTCCGCCGCTATGGTCGCCGAGGGAATGACAACCTCAAATTGACCAGGGTTCTGCTGCTGTGAAAGAAGCGCATCTGTTTCCCAGGTGATGAGAACGTCACCAATACCACGTTCCGCAAAGGTTATGGTAGATCCGCGCGCGCCAGTATCCAGCACGGGGACGTTTGCATAAAGCTTCTTCATAAAATCACGGGCGCCGGCCTCATTATTGCCCGATTTGCGTAAAGCGTAACCCCACGCCGCCAGGTAATTCCAGCGAGCGCCTCCCGAGGTCTTGGGGTTGGGCGTGATGACCTTGACACCGGGTTTGATCAAGTCGTTCCAGTCGTGAATCCCTTTGGGATTTCCGGCGCGCACAAGCAGAACAATGGTAGAACTAAACGGCGTGCTGTTGTTGGGCAACTTCGACTGCCAGTTCTTATCCAGCAGGCCGTTGTTGGCGATGGCGTCAATATCATAGGCCAGCGCTAGCGTCACGACATCCGCTTCAAGTCCGTCGATGACGGAACGTGCCTGTTTGCCGCTGCCACCATGCGATTGATTGATGGTGATGTCTTGCCCGGTTGTTGCTTTCCAGTGCTGTTGAAAGAGTTTGTTGTACTCCTCGTAAAACTCGCGCGTAGGGTCATAGGAGACGTTCAGAAGATTCGTTTGAGCGGCAATGGAAAGGCTCAATGAAAGGAATAGCGCCAGGACGCCAAATGCAGTAATGCCACGGCGGAAGATGTTTGTCATGTCAGTCAACTCCAGAGTACTGATTGCTGGCGAGGATCGCCAAGGTTGCCCGCTGAGATAGTCATGCTGAGCATTGAATGGAATTTTGGAGCGCCGGGCGGGGATTGAACCCGCGAATACAGGTTTTGCAGACCTGCGCGTTAGCCACTTCGCCACCGGCGCTTGATTGAACTATGAGAACGGATGCGGCAACCGAAGTGTGTATTCGGCTGCCGCATGATGGTTAGAAGCTAACTTTGGCGGCTAGTTGAATTTGCCGCGCTGTACGCTGGAAAGTCGGTTCTGAACCAGCCGAGGAGACGATACCGAAGGTTGGTGTTCCTACCGTCGAGCCGGGATTGTTGAACTGCGGTGTGTTGAAGATATTGAAGAATTCCGCGCGCACCTGCACTACTTTGGATTCTGCAAGCGTCGTGTTTTTGAAGAACGAGAAATCGACAGTCTTCGTACCTGGGCCCTGCAGACTGTTACGATGCGAATCGCCCCAGGTTGCGGTGGCAGGGTTGGAGAAGGCCGCGGTGTTGAACCACTTCGAGCGCAAACGCTGGTCGGAAGGCAGTGATCCATTTCCGCTCCCAGGGGTCAGATTGGCATAAATCGCAGTGCCATCTGAGGTCAGGCTCGAAGAGGTTACGGAAAACGGCAGACCATCAAAGTAATTCAGGATGGAATTCAACTGCCATCCCTCCACGGCATACTTCAAGCGGCCTGAACCTTTGAAGGGCAACTGGTAGTTGGCGCTGGCCACAAAGCGGTTGGGGATGTTGAGATCTGAATTCCCATAATCAGCATGAATGTTGTACGGATTGACTACGGTTCCCGGACTGTTGGTGTTTTCATCCAGCGTATGGCTGTAAGTGTACGAAGCCAGGAAGCCCAGATTTGCCACGCGCCGCTCTGCCGTTACCTGCAACGAGTTGTAGTTGGACACCTGTTGTGTCTCCACTTGGATGATGGAGCCCAGAGTGGAGTACTGCCGGCCCGTTCCAAAGATCGGCGACCCGGAAGAATTGGTGTTGATGTCGCGCACATCGTCCAGATGCGCGCCTTTGGTCCCCACATACGCGATCTTGATCACCGTGCTGTAGGGAACCTGCTGCTCGATCGCGGCGTGCCACTGGATGCTGTAGGGCGTCTTGGCGTTTGGATCCTGCGAATACACCGGCGTGTTCAGTGCAAGGGCACTGGCAGAGGTAACCCTGGTGTGCGCAAATCCATTCGAAGTGTATACAAAGTTCGCATTGTTCGACTGCGCACCATAAGTTGCGGAGTTGCTGAAGGTCCAGTAGTCATTGACTGGCACGTTGGCGGAGAGACCGGTTGAATTGGAGACGTTGGGCGCGGAGTAGTACAGGCCATAACCGCCATGGAAGACCGTCTTCGCGGTAACACGATAAGCCAGGCCCACACGCGGTGCAATGTTGAAGTTCTGTCCATTGGCGCCACTTCTTGACACACCATTTGTTCCGACCTGAATCAGGGATGTGGTCGAGATCGATGGAACAAAGTTGTACTGCTTGTTATTGACCTCGGTCCACGGCCATCCCAGGAAGTTTTCATAGCGAACGCCGAGGTTCAGCGTCAGGCGGCTGTTGAGCTTGTAGTTGTCCTGCACATAGAAAGCCAGATCGCTCTGACGCAGCCCGACAACGCCGCTGATCGGATAGGCATAGGTCCCCTGCTTCGGCGCGCCAAAGAGCAAGTCGGTCCAAACCAGACCCGAGTAGGAACCATTGTATGTCGCCGAGCCATGTTCATAGCTGGTTTGAAACATGTTGTACTGCAGACGGATGAACTCGACGCCGTAATCCAGGGCATGTTTGCCGTGAGTCCAGTTCAGATTGTCGTCGGTCTGATAGTTATTGGTGCCGATCTGGGTGGGGTTGTTTCCGTTATCGCCAATCGGAGTGGCGCCGGAGAAAGCAAAGATAGGCAAGCCGTCCGAGCGAGCATCTCCATTGATGAGCACGCCGGGAATGCCCAGTGTGGTGGGAAGATTGAGGCCCGCATCCCAATTCTTGGCATTAATGAAGAAGCGTGACCAGCCAAAACGCGCCGTATTGATCAATGTGGGAGAGATCACATGCGTTTCACTCACCACAGACTGATAGGCAGGATTCTCGGCAGGGCCGCTGATCAAGTTACCCACCAGTGGGACAGGCAATTGGCCGGGCTGGCTGATGTGATCGCGAGACTGGCTGTACCGTACAAAGCCATTATCCCGATCACTGAAAGTATGGTTGACCTTGACGTCAAAGGCATTCTCTTCCACGGTCTTGGAGGCGATATAAAGGAAGTTGTTGGCCGTAGGGACAGCGCCAATGTGGTTGGGTGTTGCGTATTTCTGATAGAAGCTCAGCACATTGGAGCCCGACGTGTTGATGGTTCCATCGCTCAACGGAACGAAGTTGTTTGTGTAAGCTGCAAGCGTATGTGGATTCCTGATCGCCTGCGAATAGGCCGAAAAGTCATACCCAGTCACGCCTGAACCATTGGTGATGATGTTGTAGTAAGGCACCGTATCGATATTGGTGATCCCCTGCGACAGTCTCTGTCCGTTGTAATCGGCAAAGAAAAAGGTCCTGGGGTTCGGCCGCTTGTAGAAGAGTGGCCCTCCGATGGTGGCGCCATAAGTGTTTTGGTGCAGCGCGGGTTTGATCGTGGTCGCAAAGTAATTTCGGGCATTCAGCGCGTCATTGCGCAGGAACTCGAAGACGTCGCCATGATACTGGCTTGCACCCGACTTGTAGACCAGATTGATGGTGCCGCCGTTGCCACGGCCATAGCGGGCATCCGCATCGGTCGTCTCTTCGGAGAACTCCTGAATGGCGTCGATCGGAGGAAAGATGACTACGGCTAGACCGTTATGGTTTTCATTGTCGCCAATACCGTCGAGAAGCAGACGATTTTCCTGGAAGCGCAGTCCATTGAAGGCGAATGAAGTATCGCCGCGTTGCTGGGTGTAGGGGACATTCTGTAGTTGCGTATGAGCAGGCACAGCACCCGCACCCAAGCCCACCAAACCAGCAAAACTGCGTCCATTCAAGGGCAGGTCGCGGACAGCTTCCTCGGTGCGCAGGTTTTCAATCGAAGAAGTATCTGTCTGTAGAGTGACAGCATCCGATTGCACTTCCACTGTTTCTGTTGAGTTGCCTACCGGAAGGACAAGGTTGGTTGAGATGCGCTGGCCCACTTCCAGACGGACGCTCTGGTGAAGTCTCTTAAAGCCTTCTGCCTTGACTTCGATGTCGTAGTCGCCCGGTGATAGCGGCGGAGAGACAAAGAGACCTTTCGCGTCTGTCTTGATTTCAGTGGTCAGGTCCGTTGCCATGTTGTACAAGCGGACGGTTGCGCCGCTGAGGATCGCTCCTGAGCCGTCATTGACCTGGCCGGTGATGACGCCCTTATCGACGGCCTGTCCCTGCCCGTAGAGTCCGGCAAAGAGAAGAGTGAAGGAGATCAGTAATGCGACGATGTTGTCGCGAACCTGATGAAGAATAAACTTGAGGTATCTCACTATTGCCTCCAAAGGCGGACTTTTTATCCGCAATAAAAATGACTCACGGCATTTGCCGTGAGCCCTGGCCTTACACGCAAATGCGTGTTTGCCTGTCAGACTGAATCAACGCGCATGTTCACGGCACACGGCGCATTCTGGATGAATGGGTGTGTACAGTAACAACAGCGCTTGTTCGCTTGCAGAGCCTTGCTGCGAAGATTCATGATCTGTTTCCTTTCAGAAGGTGGGAACAAGGAACAGCAATCCCCAAGGGATATTACAATTCGATGCGCGGGAGAGTACCTACGCGCAAAGATCCTATGGGAGTGCAGATATTTGATTGAGGGGTGTGGGAAGATTATGCGCGAAAGATCAACAACAAGACGAGCGGCGGGGAGCCTGCCCGTTGGACGAAAGATCCGTGTTGTGATCGAACTGCTGCATGAATCTATTCAGCCATGAAGTCGCTTGAAAGTCAAGCACGCGTTTTGAGATTTTTGCAAAAGATACCAGCCTGGGTGCTTTTCCAGCTTGACAGAATATTCAGGCGCTGGCATCATCGATTCAACCTATGGCTTACGCATTCCCAATCCGCGCTTGTTGTTGTCCTGCCGCTTTACCGGCAGTTCAGCCTCGTGCGATAGCGGAACCGTAGCGTCGATCAACCCATGATCGCCTCCCCGCCCACGAGACATCTCGTGGGTTTTTCACTTTTCGGCGTGATTGCGCCGACAGCGACGGGGAACAATGAGCGCACTGAAGCCGTTTCACATCATGGCCAAGCCGCACGGGGCCATCTGCAATCTCAACTGCACTTATTGCTATTACCTGGAAAAAGAGAACCTCTACGCACAGGCTGGCCGCGACTTCCGCATGAGCGATGCGGTGCTGGAATCCTATATACGCCAGTTCATTGAAGCGCAGAATGGGCAGCAGGTGAGCTTCGCCTGGCAGGGCGGCGAGCCCACGCTGCTGGGTATTCCCTTCTTTGAGCGCGTCATCGAACTGCAGAAGAAATACGCCGGAAACAAGGCCATTGACAACGCCTTTCAGACCAACGGCACGCTGCTCGATGACCAGTGGGGCGAGTTCCTGGCCAGGAACAAGTTTCTCGTCGGCATCTCCATCGATGGCCCGGCGGAGTTGCACGATGCCTTCCGCACGGATAAGGGCGGACAGCCGACTCATGCGCGGGTGATGCGCGGGTTGGGCATCCTGAAGAAGCATGGCGTCGAGTTCAATACGCTCACCGTGATCAACAGCAAGAACTCCCACCATGCACGCGAAGTCTATCGCTTCCTGAAGGAGATCGGCAGCAAGTATCTGCAATTTCTTCCTGTCGTGGAGCAGCAGGCCAGTCAACCTGACCCCAATGGTCTGGTTCTACTCAAGCCCTATGCGCGCCAGGAGACGAAGGTCTCCGAATGGTCGGTTGAGCCGCTGCAGTTCGGCAAGTTTCTCGCCACGGTCTTCGATGAATGGGTGCGGCACGATGTGGGGCAGGTCTTTGTGCAGACCTTCGACGTGGCGCTGGAGTCCTGGGCAGGCGTGCCGCAAAGCCTGTGCGTCTTCTCGCCCAAGTGCGGCCAGGCGTTGGTGGTGGAACATAACGGCGACCTGTACTCCTGCGACCACTTCGTTTATCCGGAAAACAAGCTGGGCAACATTGTTGAGCGCCCCATGCACGGGATGTTGCATTCGCCCCAGCAGAAGGCCTTTGGCAATGCCAAAGAAACCGCGCTGGTTTCCGATTGCCTCCAGTGCGATGTGCGCTTTGCCTGCAACGGCGAATGCCCCAAACATCGTTTCACCACGACAGCCAGCGGTGAATACGGCCTGAACTATCTCTGCGCCGGATATAAACACTTCTTTCGCCATATCGATCCCTATATGCGTTTCATGGCGAATGAACTGAAGCATGATCGCGCTCCCGCGCGGGTCATGGAGTGGATACGCTTTTTGAACGTCCAGCCAGCATCTGGCTTGAGCCATAAGAGGAGGAATACCGATGTCTTCTCTCGCATGTAATACCTTTCGCTGTTGATCCCCACGGTTGAACCGCTCTAAACAGCATTTCGATTTCTTCATCCGTGTGCCGCCCGGTTGATCCGCGCGGCGCGCTGGAGAGGCCGTCTGTCTAAATAGGCAAGAGGACGGCGCAATCCTAACTCCATGAACCATGGTCATCTGCGCATGACGTTGAGGACTTCCATGAACGAAAAGAACATACTAAAGGCGTTGACTGCAACGCTCCTTATTGCGGCGAGTACAGGCGACTCCCTGCAAGCGCAGTCTGCGCAACCCTATCAAGGCGTTGTGGGCAGAACGCTCGCTGAATCCAAAGAGTGGTGGCCGGAACCGGTGAAGGCACCGGCCGGCGCGCCCAACGTGGTGTGGATTCTGCTCGACGATGTGGGCTATGGAGCCAGTGAGACGTTCGGTGGACTCATCCACACGCCCACATTTGATAGCCTGGCCAACAATGGTCTGCGCTATACCAACTTCCACACCTGCGCCATCAGCGCTCCTACTCGCTCGGCGCTGCTGACTGGCCGCAATAGTGCATCGGTGCATGAATCGGGATTTTCCCACATCTCGATGTCTGCCGGATTCCCTGGCTGGGATGGCCGTGTGCCGGCAACGGCAGGCACCATCGCCGAGATTCTGCGCGACAACGGATACAACACCTTTGCAGTCGGCAAGTACGGCCTCACTCCGGATGAAGAAGCAACCGACGCAGGCCCATTCGATCACTGGCCAACCGGCAAGGGCTTCGATCACTTTTTTGGATTCCTCGGCTCGGCGACCGATCAATACAAGCCGGACCTGGTGGAAGATCAGGCGCATGTGACTCCCGATGGTCGCCATCTGAATGACCAGATTACCGACAAGGCAATCTCCTATATCGATCGCCAGAAGAAAGTCGCGCCGGACAAGCCGTTCTTCCTTTACTACGCGCCGGGCGCAACCCATGCTCCGCATCAGGTCGACAAGTATTGGAGCGATCAGTACAAGGGCAAGTTCGACAAGGGCTGGGATGCTTATCGTGAAGAGGTCTTCGAACGGCAGAAGAAGCTCGGCGTCATCCCCGCCAATGCCAAGCTTCCTGAGCGCTTCCCGGACATCCAGGCATGGGACAAGCTGACGCCGGATGAGCAGAAGCTCTATGCGCGCTTCATGGAGGTTTATGCGGGCTATCTGACCTATACGGACTTTGAAGTCGGCCGTTTGGTCAATCACCTGAAGGAGACCGGACAGCTCGACAATACGCTGATCTTCATCTCCATTGGTGATAACGGCGCCAGCAAGGAAGGCACGCGCGAAGGCACTATCGACCGCTCCATTCGCGGCAAGCAGATCACGGTGGAGGAGAATGACGCCTATAACCTGGCCCGCATCGACAAGATCGGGACCCCGGGAGCATCGGCAGGCAACTATCCGCTGGGCTGGGCACAGGCTGCCAATACACCCTTCCGCTACTGGAAAGAAGATGCCAACAGCGAAGGTGGCACGCACAATCCACTCATTGCCTACTGGCCCAAGGGCATCAAGGAAAAGGGCGGCATCCGCACCCAGTACAGCCATGTGATTGATCTTTTGCCCACCACACTCGAACTGGTTGGCATCAAGGCTCCCGAAGAGATTCGCGGCATCAAGCAGCAGCCGATTGAGGGAACCTCCCTAGCCTATTCGATTGACGACGCCAAGGCGCCTACTCGTCACACCTTGCAGTACTACTACATCTTCGGTTCGCGGTCGATCTACGACAACGGATGGAAGGCGGAACTGGCCTTCCCCAACGACATCCTCATCAAGCAGGCCGCAACCAATCCTGGCCTGGATGAAAACGCGTGGGAGCTTTACAACCTCAACGATGTTCCTACCGAGCGCGTTGATCTGGCCAAGAAGTTCCCGGAGAAGTTGACGCAGTTGAAGGCCGAATTCGAAGAGCAGGCGCAGGCCCATCACCTCGCTCCCTACATCACCTTTGACGATCTCTACCAGGGCAAGATTCACCACACCTACGTGCCCCAGTGGTACATCGATCAGGCCAAGAAGGCGGAACAGTTGAACAACGAGAAGTTGAACAGCGACAAGAAGTAGAATTGCCCACTTGCTTTTGGATCCATGACATGGGCGAGGTTCGGAAGGCTGATTCTGAAAAGGATGGTCTTCCGACACCATACTGACTCGCAGTCCGTCCGTGAATTGATTGCCGTTCTCCGGCATCCCTCCGCGGATGGACTGCCAAATATGTCTGGATTCTAATTACCGAGTCACCACTGCATGACTTCAATCAACAGGAGATTTATGAAACAGAAAAACGTATTGAATGCATTGACAACAACGTTGGTGCTTGCAATGAGCGCGCGCGCCACGCTGCATGCGCAGTCGGCACAACCCTATCAAGGCGTAGTCGGCAGAACACTCGCTGAATCCAAAGAGTGGTGGCCGGAACCAGCCAAAGCGCCTGCCGGTGCACCCAACGTAGTATGGATTCTGCTCGACGATGTGGGCTATGGCGCCAGCGAAACCTTTGGCGGCCTGATTCACACGCCCACCTTTGACACCCTGGCCAACAACGGCTTGCGCTATACGAACTTTCACACCACGGCCATCAGCGCGCCCACCCGCTCGGCACTGCTGACAGGCCGCAACAGCGCTTCAGTGCACGTCTCCGGCTTCTCGCACACCGTTATGTCCGCCGGATTCCCCGGCTGGGATGGCCGTCTGCCGGCCACCGCTGGAACCATCGCCGAGATCCTGCGCGACAACGGCTATAACACCTTCGCCGTTGGCAAGTACGGCGTTACTCCGGATGAAGAAGCCACTGACGCGGGCCCGTTCGATCACTGGCCGACCGGCAAGGGCTTCGATCATTTCTTTGGCTTCCTTGGTTCGCAGACCGATCAATACAAGCCCGACCTGGTGGAAGATCAGGCCCATGTCCGTCCCGATGGCCGCCATCTGAACGACCAGATTACCGACAAGGCTATCTACTACATCGACCGTCAAGAGAAGGTAGCTGCCAACAAGCCCTTCTTCCTCTACTATGCCCCTGGAGCAACCCATGCTCCGCATCAGGTCGACAAGTACTGGAGCGATCAGTACAAAGGCAAGTTCGACAAGGGCTGGGACGCATACCGTGAAGAGGTCTTCGAACGGCAGAAGAAGCTTGGTGTGATTCCCGCCAATGCTGTTCTGCCCGACCGCAATGCCGACATCAAGGCTTGGGAAAGCCTCACTCCTGAAGAGAAGAAGCTCTATGCGCGCTTCATGGAAGTCTATGCCGGCTACCTGACCTATACGGACTTCGAAGTCGGTCGTCTGGTCAATCACCTGAAGGAGATCGGGCAGCTCGACAACACGCTGATCTTTGTCTCCATCGGTGACAATGGCGCCAGCAAGGAAGGCACGCTCAACGGAGACATTGACCGCTCCCTGTGGAACAAGCCGTTCACCGAGCAGGAAAACATCAACTACAACCTGAACAAGATCGGCGAGATCGGCACCTCCGCTGCCACCGAAGGCAACTATCCGCTGGGCTGGGCGCAGGCGGCCAACACACCGTTCCGCTTCTGGAAGCAGGATGCGAACAGCGAAGGCGGAACCCACAATCCGCTCATCGTTTACTGGCCCAAAGGCATCAAAGAGAAGGGCGGCATCCGCACTCAGTACAGCCACGTCATCGACGTTCTGCCAACGACACTCGATCTGGTCGGCATCAAGGCTCCGGAAGAGATTCGCGGAATCAAGCAGCAGCCGGTCGAAGGCATTTCCTTTGCCGACTCGCTCAATGACGCCAATGCCGCATGGCATCACAACGAGCAGTACTACTACATCTTCGGCTCGCGGTCGATCTACAAGGATGGATGGAAGGCTGAACTTGCATATCCCAGCAGTTTCATCACGGGAAATCTCTCCCATCACGCGGCCTTTGATGAAAGTGCGTGGGAACTCTACAACCTGAAGGACGACCCCACCGAGCGCATCGATCTGGCCAAAAAGAACCCGGAGAAGCTTGCCGAACTGAAGGCCGAATTCGAAGCTCAGGCCAAGGCGCACAACCTCTATCCCTACATCACATGGGATGACGTATTGAATGGCCGCATTCACCGCACCAAGGGCACAAAATCATTCTTTGATGCGGTCAAAGACATCACCAAGCCCGGCGACAACGAATAGACCAAGGCATTTGCTTTGCCCTGGTGAGGGAATCTCCAACTCAGGTGCTAACCAAGCTACAGGAAGCTTGATTTCAACTTCCATAAGTATTCAGCCGTCCAGAATCGTCCCATCGAATCTGGACGGCGTTTTAATGAAGTTCGTGTGTAAAAGGTAGATTGAGTCTAGATGATCATGGCCTCAGCAAAAGTCACAAAGTAGTACGCTGGACAGAATCGTACCGGAAAAGCCGCGCAGCAGGGCGGGATTCACATTGATCACGCCGAGTCTGGTTTCAGGCCTAGTCGATCGTTGACTGCGTTGCGGAAACGCTGTTTGCAGCCCAAGTAGCGTTCCGTAGTCTGCACTGAAACATCTCCTAATAGAAACTGAATCTTCTCAAGTTTGCCACCAGCCTGATGGTACAACCGGGCGTAGGTCCGTCTAAGGGCATGCGGGGCAAGAGAGGGAATTTCGCATGCTTTTGCTTTTTGCTTCACGACTCCCCAAATCACCTTCGGGCTAAAGCGGTCTCCCCGGATTTTGCCTGCCTTATTGATCGAACGAAGGAGAACGCCCGCCGAAAATCCGGAAGTTCTCGTCCAGGCATCGATGCCTGCTTTCACCCAATCTGGAACGGGAATGGTTCGTATGTTGCCGATTTTGCCAACAAGATCAGTGGTGACCGGTGCTCCTTCCTCTACTGAATGTCCTCTACCCACAACGCTGTTAATTCAGCCCAACGTAGCCCGCACCCCAGTAGTATCGCCAGAGTTGCATAGTCACGCTTGGCGCGGAGGTTCCCCGCTGGGATGGGCGTTTATCGGTCCCGATCCTCAATTTGGTATGTAAACCGTGCTGGATGAGTGCATTGGGCCCCAATTGGCCTTCACCGGATACCTCCATTATTCAGATGACACTTCTTAAACTTCTTACCACTGCCGCATGGGCACGGATCATTTCGCCCAACCTTTCGCTTACGAGGCTTCCCATCGACAAACTGAATCCCCAAATCTGAGGAAAGTGAACGAGAGGCCTCCTCCAGTTCGGCGTTCTCCTCCCACTCGAATTCGGCGTTGTATCCATACAGAAGCGATCCATCTTCTGGGTGTATCCCGATGCCAAACCAAGAAGGCGCTTTCTGCTGGTACTTCTTTGCAAGCACATGTTCCTGAAGTAGGCGCGGGCTCTCGGGATTTGGTCGATATCTGCAATGGACTGTGATGCCGCTGTCTTTGCCGCTGCCCATGGTCACGTTAGAATGTTCGCGGGTTGCCCGTGCCTGCTCTCTTACATACTCAAGACCCTGGCTCAGCTGCGATGCGCTCTCGCTGCTCATTTTGAGAAGCATCATGCCGAGATCCACAAGGTCGCCCCGTGGATCATTATCGAGTTGGGAAACCAAGCGATCATACGCTGAGCCCTTCATAAGGGTTAGGATGCCTGGAGGGGTTCGCTCACCAGGGACGCCGTCTCTGCGGACCGCAATAGCAGCGTTTAGACTGCCGCATATCTCATCCGTTACCCACATTACATCTGTTGAATCTGAGAGCCAGAGATTCGAAATCAAGTGACATGCGAGGTTTGTGAGCTCATGGCCTGCGATAACCCTGTCTCCATAGGCGGTTCTGCGATCAACGTAACTCAGAAGATGCAGGGGGGAATCGAGCATCTCCGTCATCACATCAAGTGTGAAGACGTCGGCAACGAACGGCGCTGGGATTTCCTTTGAAATCACCGGGGCGAGAAACCTCCCGACTTGAAAGCTCAACGATGGGTAATGGTCAGAGACTAGGCAAAGTAAATAGATCTTTTTGAGGTGGGGAAGCTTAATCTGCTTGCCGTTCTTGTTCACAAAACGCATATCTCTACGCAATAAGTGCGCTGCACATTCGAGCGCCTGGTGATAGGAATCAGCTATGCTCGCGGAAAAATCCTTCTGAATAGCGCCATCATTACCTTTCCTTGCTTCCAGGGTAAGGCGCTTGGATTTCACCTGAACGACGATGGCTCGATTGCCAAACAGGATAAGGTTGTCTATTTCGCCCGCGGTGGTGGCAGCGTTTTCCTCGATGATTACGTTGGAGTGCGTATGCTTCTCGCCGAATACGCGCGCGAGACATTTTGCCGAAAACTCTTCGGTAAAGTCTCCGCGGTGTTTAAATGCAGTGTCTCTGTACGAATCGTCCTTGATCATCCAGTAAAACGGTGACTCGTACAGAGCTTCATAGAAGCTATAAGCCTGAAAGAGTATGTATGTGCCCGGCTGCCCGATAATGATCGGCTTAGCGTTGACGAGGTTAAAGTCATTCAGTGTCTGAAATGCGTCGTTCCTCTCACCTTCAAGAACGCAAAAGGCGTTGAGAACGTTGGTGATCGTCGATTCCTTTTCATCGACGCTTTCCAAAATCTCCCCACTTGTAAAGGTGAATCCTGGGAGCGGGGTAAAACTGTCTGGAATCCCCGAGTGAGGGGCGTTGTATAGATCTTCGAGCCGGGTCCGTTCAATTTCCACGATGGCCCTTCCGATCTTGGCTGCTTGGTCGATAGTGAACCCGCGTTTAGCTTGCATCCATTGGTCATCAGCTTTGTACTTCAGCGGCGCTAAGTCCCGGTACTGCGAGCAGTAGGCCGACTCAGATGCATAGAACATGGGCTCTCTTAGCGACTCCCCACGTTTAAGATCGATATCTGTAGGGTCTTGAATGGTGGTTGTCTCTCTTGGTGCCGTCAGGGAACCGGAAAGGCTGTGATGCAACTCTTCAAGCACTTCCATGGTCCGGCCTCGCAGTATGGCCATTTGCTCCGGCGTGGGTACGACAAAATCAATCTTCTGCTTGACCATCAAACCGTGGAGCGTGGAGAGTTCGGTTCGTATGAGGTGGTCTCTTCTATAGCTCTCGCGGAAGTCCTCACTTTTGATCTGATCTGCAAACCGAACGAATGTGTTTCGGAAGACGAGGTCCGCAAGAAGATGAATATAGCCCGCAGTTCCGCAAAGATTTTCAAGGTCAGCAAAGATCTCAGCTTCAGATCGAGGGACGTCTGTCATAGGGGAATTCTATTCCGCCTCCTCGGGGAGCGCAATCATGCATGTTGTGCGTCTCCTATTCCCGCGTGAAAGTTCGGCGGGTGGCCCAGATCGCGGGGAAGTGCGTTGTCCCACCCAGCGCGGACTCACTCTTACCCCGGGATTTTGGACACCCACCAGATCGGTCCTGATATGTCGCCCAGCGTCCGGGTTTCCGTTGATTTGTCGGCCCTGCCGATCTCCGGTCGGAGCGGCGTTTTTCCGGGAGCGTTACGGCCGACTGAACTGAGAATGGATGATTCCCAGGCATCGCTGAATGCGAACCATCGGGCCACATCGCATCGCGAAGTGCAAGGGCCGCTACAACACAATTGAATCAGCTGCCACTTTCAAGTCGACGTTGATTGGCCCCCGTATTGCCATACAATGGCGTGCATGATGCGTACTTCCTTTCTTGCTGCACTTTGCTTGGGCGCGCTCGTTGCTGTCCCCGCTTTTGCTGAGCGTTTACGCTCGCCCTGGGATTCGACCAAGACGGCGCCAACCGACGCGCCTTACAACTGTCCAGCGCCGCCTGCTTTCGCCAGGACCTTGAATCTGGAAAGTGCTTATATCGACAAGAAGTACTCCATCATCGACGAGAAAAAGCAGGCTGTCTTCAACAAGGATTCTGAAGGGCCAACCCATCTCGGTCAGTACGCCGGGCTTGCAGCCGATGCGTGGTTGAGCAAGGGCAGCCGTTCCGCAGCGACTTGCGTCTACTCGCTTCTCACCGCCGCCGCAAAGGCAGACGCGTGGGATGACAAGATGCCAACCAATAACAGCATCTATATGCAGAACTGGATGCTGAGCGGGACTGCGCTTTCCTACTTGAAGGTGCGTGGCAGCGGCGTGGGAACCGCGGAACAGGATGCCCTGATCCAGCGGTGGTTCGGGCTTCTCTCAGCGCGGGTGCGCGAATATTTTAGCAGCGGCCGGAAGGACCCGAACTCCGACGCCTGGAACAATCATATGTACTGGGCTGGCCTCTCTGTTGCCGCAGAGGGAATTGCGAACAATGACCCGGATTCCTTTCTCTGGGGACTGAGCGCCTACGAGATGGGTGTTCATGCCATCCAGCCGGATGGATCCCTGAGCGCGGAGATGGCAAGAGGCCGTATGGCACTGCACTATCAGCTTTACGCTCTTGAGCCCCTGATCATGCTTGCGGAGCTTGCCGAGGCCAATGGCATCGACCTGTATGCGGAACGAGATGGGGCCATTCACAGGCTGGTACTGTTCGATGTGGCTGCAATGAAGGATCCCTCACGGATAGCGAAAAGAACAGGAGAAGACCAGAACATCACCCTGCCGTTTTCTGGTCTCGATATTGGCTGGGCCGTGCCTTACGTCCAGCGCTTTCCCAACGCGGATCTCTCTGCAATGATCGCGAAGGCATCGAATGTGCGTTTCTGGCAGTGGGGTGGCGCACCACCGGGTTATGACCCTTCCGCACCACACAGCAAGGAGCTTGAAGTTTCTTACAGTGTTGATCTGAAGAACAAGATTGAAGCGAACCTGGCGGGGGAGTTCCCGCCAGGGCTTGCGCAATCGAACTTCCTGGGCGATTGGTGCGTGGAAGGGAGCGCAGACCTGCATGGATCCATCGCGGATGGTGGCGACTTTTTGGCGCTGCGCAATGAACATGAAGCTGCTTCAAGTGGAGAACAACGAGGGCCGTTTTTTGTGCTTGCGCCGTTGTGGAATGTTGCCGGTGCCCTCACGCCCGACCACAGCCAGATTGATTGGTCCAATGGAACCTACTGGGCACGCTGCCCATCCGCGCCTCTCCACCGGCCGGTCAACCTGAACGGAAGATGGATTGCACAGGTTGGCGGCTGTTTCATTCGACAACGGGGAGATAAGCTGCAGCTTGGCGACTCAAAGGATTGCCTCGCAACAGGTCGTGTGGATGAGTCCGGACATCTGACACTGGATTTCTACGGTATCAAGTATGAAGGAGCCGTCGCAGCAGACGGTAACCACATCAACTGGCAAGACTCGAGCTACTGGACGCGGGCCAAAGTGTATGGACTTGGAGATGCGCAGGAGAAATAGGAATTTCCCTGGGGTACATTCCAGGTGTAAATCCAATGGATGCCGCAAAGCCGCTGTAAACCCGCTCGATTGGGGCAAGACTTTGCTTGGCTGGCAGTTTGGGGTGCCGGCACTCGATTTTGATCGATACCGGTCTTCTCCCGGATTACTCCCCAAATGTAAATGCAGGCGGGTGCCCCCGGGCTCCCACTCATACCCCCGCTTAAACCCCCGGTCAAAGTCGGTTTTGCGTGGAAAATTATGGACAAGTATGGACAATGAATTGTATGTTTTCAATAATTTACGATTTTGAGTGGGCCGCAATGGACAGATATGTACAGCTATGGAGATGTACTGGCGGGGGAGAGGGATTCACATCGGATTGCAACGTGATTATTATCAGTTGGATGCTGATTAGATGGCGCGAGATGCCATCAAATATGCCATCAGGAGTTCATCGCTTACCACTGAAAAGAAGTTGAACGCCCCCCAAAGCAGTGTCCCGGACTCCATGCCAGCCAGCGAGAGCCTGTTGCACCCTTCCACCTCTGCTACAGGTCGGAGAGCCTGACCAGCCACCCCCCACACCCCCTTTTCCGCCTCAAGCCGCGCCGCGCCCCTCTCCCAGACAATCCGGGACTACCTGCACAAAGTTGGGGCCTACCCCGATATAGAAATGAACTGGCGTGTTTTCATGTCGTGCCAGTTCACCCGGAGCTGCAAAGTTGTTCATCACTAAAAATGTCTTCCGCTGAAAATCGGCCATAAACCCAAAAGAGTATTGTTAAAGTAATAACCTGTATGATGTTGATATGACAACGCTTAGCGTGGCGTTATACACTGTTCTGGCGTTTTGGTAAGGGGATCGATATGGGACTCGTGGATGCATTGTTTGCGGAGGGCGAACCGAAGCCGGTTCAAGAAGCAATCGAAGTTCAACAAACCATACCTACAAGTGCTCAGACAGGCATGGTGGTCATCAAAACATCTCAGATTGCATGGGGAGTGTTCTGGGGCATGACGGCCTACACGATAATCGGCGGAATCGTCTTTGCGCTGATCTGGGCAGGACTGGCCCATTGATTCGTTGGGAATGGGAATCATTGAAACCGAGATCGCTGAAAGAGCAAAGAGGGGGAGAAATGCTTCCAGACATACATCGCAAAGTCATGTACGCCAAATACGTTCTAGAAAAAGCAATATCAATGCAATCAGATAGCAACGAGATGAGTTTTTCTGTCTCATTGCTTTTGATGCATGATGCAATAGAATTGTTGATGCTTTCGACGCTAGATCATCTTGGAATTTCACCAGCAAAGAAAAGAGACTTCTTGGATTTCTGGTCGGAGATAAAGCCGCCAGAGCACTCCACTCCACCAGATAAAATTGCAATGGACTCTCTCAATCGTTTAAGAGTGGCGTTAAAGCATAGCGGCACTCTTCCTAATTCTCAAGAAGTGAAGAACCTTACACAACGTGTCAAAGGCTTCTTTGAGAACGTACTGAAGACATATTGCGATACAGAATATGATGAAATATCCCTTATAGACCTGATTTCCAGCGAAGAAGTGCGGAGCATTCTTCACGAAGCCCGCGCCAAGTTTTCTAACGGGGATAAAGCTGAAGCAATGACTGGCCTCAAAATTGCGATGCACAAATTGGAGAATCCAGTAACGCACTATTTACCACTAATTTCTGCTCCTGGAAAACCGACTATTCCCCCCGAACTTAATCGTGCCGGATGGGGCAATTACCTAACAGGACTTCATGATTTTTTAGCGCAATGTGCAACTAAGATCAATGGATTAGTGCTTGGCGTTGACCCTGTCAAACACTCCGATTTCATGAAGGCTGGTCCGGGCATCCAATGGAGCATGACAGGAAAACCATATGTATCACACTGGAGCGAAACCTACGACCATGTAACGCTTGAAAGATTTGAAGGATTCATTGATTTTCTGGTTGATTATGCGCTTAAGGCGAGTGATGTTTATATACCTCGTCCTGTTCGAAGTGTGCTTCCCTAAGCAAACCACTTCACATTTGTCCAACGCTGTCCGCGCAAGTCTTTCTTTGTGAAAGGCTTGCGTTTCATTTTGATCTAAGCTAAAGTCTCTTCAGTGCCAGTCGGCGCTGCCCACCAAGGTTTCACCGCTCAAGTCTGAGCATCGGTCTGCCAGTCGGCAAAGCCGGAACAATCCCAAATTCAAAAATGAAGATGAGGTACGGCTATGCCAGTAGTGCAGCTTGCAGATGTAATTGTCCCCGAACGCTTCAGCGAATATCAGTCCGAGAATTCTATGACCAGCACCGCCCTTTTTCAAAGCGGCGTTCTGGTTCCCAACCCATTGATGAAAGCGGAAATCAGTAGCGGCGGATTTTCAGTCAACGTCCCGTTTTGGGGTGACCTTGTTTCGGTGGCCGATCCTGGCGGCGTTGATCCCAACTTGAGCAACGACAATCCGGCGCAACTCAGTACACCTGCAAAAATCTCTGCCCGCAATCAGGTGGTGCGCAAGAGCTTTCTGAATAGCTCTTTTGGTTCTATGTCATTTGCTGGAGAACTTGCTGGCTCTGATCCAATGCAGCGGATTGCAGACCGGGTGTTGAGTTTCTGGAACCGCACATACGAATATCGCTTGATTCAATCGCTTATCGGTATTTTGCTTTCCAACGTTGCGAACAACAACGGCGATATGGTGGTTGACATCAGCGCTGCATCTGCTGCGAATCCTATCACTGTCAACGGAACGCAATACACCAGTCCGACAATTTGCCGCAATGCTATTGTGGATGCTGCTTCCACGATAGGTGACAGGCTTGATGATTTCCGCGCTATCGCAGTCCATTCTGCCGTATACCGGGAAATGGTCAAGGCGAATGAGGTTGAATTTATCCGCGACAGCGACAACGATATCATGTTTGCCACCTATGCGGGCATGGCAATTATCAAGGATGATTCGTTGGTGATGCCATCGGCAGGAGTGTACATGACTGTACTATTTGGTCCTGGTGCGGTTGGATACGCCTCTGGTGGTCCCTCGACGGGTTTCGCTACAGAAATATGGCGCTATCCCGACCAAGGCAATGGCGGTGGCGCTTCGGTCCTGTTTTCGCGCCAGAACAGTATCATTCACCCATTAGGTTTCAGTTTTACTTCGGCCAGCGTTGCAGGGGAATCCCCCGCTAGTGCAGAGCTTGCATTGGCTGCGAATTGGCAGAGAACGGCTTTTTCGCGTAAGAGCGTACCCCTCTGTTTACTGGTAAGCAAGTAGACAAGGCTTCGCACTTTCGTCGAGGGTGCGATCACAGAAAGGCTATGGCCCCTGAACCGGCAACCATAGCCTTTCGTTTTTGAGGAACGATTATGGCAAAGGGAAGACCGAGAACTAAACCGCCCACTGGCGCTGCGGATAAAATCACAGAGCTTGCGTCAAAGGGATATGAGTATTTATCCATTGCCCATTATTTCCGTGTACACGTCGAAAATCTGCACAAGTGGCTTGAAGAAAACCCTGAGCTTGAATATGCCTATACAGTTGGCATTGAAATGCAGCGTGTACTTCTCCATGGAATAGTTATCGACAGTGCAAAAAATGGAATCACTTCAGCCAGTCGTAACGCTCAATTCCTTTTGACTTCACGTTTCGGGTATTCGTCAGACAGCACTGCAACAAATAACGTGAACGTGACGGTTGCAAATGTGATGCAAGTAGTTGACCACGGCACGGATGAAGAATGGGCAGCAAAAGCACAGGCGCAACAGGCCGCATTAGTGGCAGGAAATACATCAGTACCAGCGCAGATAAACTCAACGAAACACGCTTCTTTGCCGCCTTCCTACGCTTCCCATGCTGATACTGACACTCAGCCCGTCCCGGTCCCTGTCGGCGCGTCTAAGGGCGATTCTGCACCATCATGGGATGCGCCATCATGGAATCCGAGGGCATAGACGCACAAAGAAAAGCCCCTTGCTCAATCATGCTGGGGGCTTTCATATTATGCTTGGCATCTCATTATCGCAGTCCAAATTGAATTCTCTGTTGCTGCTTTGATTCTTGCTTTGTATGTGCAATGCTTCCAGCGCTTCCAGATGCAAAGTTTGTCCGCGTGATACGCCGAAACAACTTTGTGGACTCACTTGCGTTTGGCAAGTTGTTTTGGCCCACTTCGGCCGTTTAATGTGGCCCACCCTTGGAACGTTGGGTTTTAGAGGGTAGTGTTCGGTTCAGCTGGAGCGGAGCCCGTAGGGCGAAGCGGAAGCAGAAC